>OCHJ01000029.1_pt1 | contig 247806 bp, 256 predicted proteins | sample 1538381 | NCBI WGS metagenome assembly OCHJ01 (sample SAMN04571688, study PRJEB22368) | human gut metagenome | biome: human gut; material: stool | host: Homo sapiens | place: Luxembourg | collected 2012-06-29 | reverse complement strand
CCTCGCGCCTTTTTGATTAGTTATGAAAAATGATTTTAAGTTTGCGCGGGATGCGCTAAGGTATATTATAAAAAATAATGGAGTACAGGAAATTTATATTCCTTATTATTTGTGTGATGTAATTCGTCATGCTGTTTTTGCAGAGGGCGCAAAACCTTTATTTTATCATATTGATGACAATTTTATGCCTGTACGGGATTTTCCGTTAGAAAGTTTTATTTTGTATCCTAATTATTTTGGAATATGCGATGGAAATGTTGACAAGCTTGTTAAAACTTATCCAAAGCTGATAATTGACAATGCTCATGCCTATTATGCAGAGCCTAAAGGTTTTGCATCTATTTATTCCCCGCATAAAGTTACCGGCAATCATGAAATAAAAAGAAAGATTTTTGATAAATATCATAATATTTATGCGGACACAAACCAATTAAGTTTTGATATTTCTGAAGAGGCAATCCCATTTTGTTATCCTTATTTGGCATCAACTATTGAGGAGGCTGATAAACTTGTAGAGAAGCTCACTGCAAGGGGGCTAACTATATACCGGTATTGGAACCAGCTCCCTGCAAGTTATAATGAGTATAAGTTTTATTCAAGACTTGTGCCAATCCCTTTGGATTAGACTTTTTTCTTTAAAGTATTGCTGATTTTTTTGAATTCAGAAACAACTTGCCATAGTTTAGGCATTTTGAGAGCATCTTTGAACGGAATTTTATTAAAATAATATTCTGCAAGTTCTATACTGTGTTTAATCTCGTCAAAGTTCGCGACATTTCCTAATAATTTTTTTGAACTGTTTCGCAGCATCCATAATAGTTTTAAAATACTTTTATGGTAATTGTTTTTTACTTCATCTTTATTAAGAATTTCTCTATGGTCTATATGATTTGCAGCATCAGGATAAATTTTAAAATCAGAGCTGACTTTTTTATAATTTGAAGAAATTATATCCAGAAGGTGTACCATTTCTAATTGTTCATTTATCGTCCAAGCTACCGGAGAAAGCTGTTCCGGAATACGAGGCATCTTCTTTTCTACGCAAAGGCTCATGTCTTTTAACGAAACAAGTCTGCCGAGGATATGCCGGTAGTCAATTCCTTCTGAGAGCGGATAATCTCTGTACATTTTTATACTGTCATCAATTATTTGTCTGTAGGTTTCCGGTTTAACGCTGCCAGAGATTATACTATCAGGCGTAATCCTTTTAATTATAGTTGAATACATTACATTGATAAGATTAATTGTTTCTGCTTTCTGATTTTTTGCAAGCAGTGTTTTTATACCTTGGTGTATTAGATTAACCTGGTATTCATTTAACCCTTTCTTGCCATTAGAATCAACGAGCTTTCCAAAAAGAAATATATTACTTTTTAGCGAATATCTATTAATTTTGCCAAAGAATTTTTCACATTCACTTCGGAATATATTTTGATTAATAATCCGTCTTTGTTCTTGTGATACATTACAAGGTTTTACGTTCATTGAAAAACTCCTTAGTATTATAAAACCAGAAAATAATAATTTTGCTACCCTCTTAATCTCCAATAATATTCTACGAGATAACTTATTGCATCAAATGGATGTTCAAGAAACTTGAAATCCCTGTTTGATTTTATCTGTGTATGTGTTGGTACATCTACTATACTTGTTCCTTCTTTAAAGGAAAGATTATAAATATTATACAAAATCCATTTGCATTTTCTAGGGTCGATAAAGAGATGACATTCTCCGTTTGAGTTTTTTACTCTGGCATTAAATGCAGAAATTCTGTTCAAAATTGGAGGATTGTAATCTCTCAGTTTGAATTTCACGTTTTCATAACCGTGTTTTTTCAAAGCGTTTTTAATAATAACGTAATTTGTATACTCGCTCTGAGTACTTCTATTATCACCTGATGCATCGCCGTTAATTATTATTTCTGATTTGTGTTTGGGAAATCTTCTGATAAACTCTTCAATACATTGCTGTGTGGATGTGTTTTCCAAAACAATCTCATCAAAGAAATATACATTTTCTTCATCTTTATGTGCTAATGCCCAGCACATCGGATCTACGTTAAAATCGCAGGTAAGATGCAGAGGTAAATTCGGATTATATTTCAAGTTTAATTTGTTTTTCTCGCTGAAACCTTTAACTACAAGCCCTGATGAGTAGTCACCAAATTCCCCGAGTACGTTAATTCTATAATACTCTTCATCGAAGCTGTCTTTCATTGATTGGATAAAGTGTTGGGGTAAATAAATATTATTCGTGGTTGGCGCGATTATAAGTCTATAATTTTCTTGTTTCTTTTTATTTACCCCTTCTACAAATCTTTGCCATATCCATCCTTTGTCAGCCTGCGGGTTTGTGTGGCCGAAAAGACGGTAGCGGAAATCTACCCAGTTCTTGCCTCTGTAAGTATTTCTTAGGCGTCCTATTAACTGTTTAAAAGAGGAATCTGTAATCTGCGAGGCTTCTTCAATTTCAGCCCAGTGTAAATTCAATGATTTAAACTTCTCAGGATCTTCCAAAGCTGAAAAGAGTATTTCGGAGCCGTTAGAAAATTTGATAATTTTATCTACTTTATTGTAGGTATAATCTTTATCCATAATATAGCCGAGATTTTCTAAATGGTCGAGATAAGAAACCAGAGTCGTTTTCCTGACCAATTCATACTCTTTTGCTCCGACAAGACCGCGGCAGCCTGGATATTTTTTTGCAAGCAAAATTCCTAATAGTGAGCCGCACCAGGTTTTTCCAGATCCATATCCTCCCTGATAAATCGCTACATCAAGTGAATTTGAATGAGGAATTTCGATAAATTCCCGCTGTTTATCTAATAACTTGTATTTTACCATTTGCAAAACCTCTGATAACAATTTACTGATTTTTTCATGCAAAATCTTTTAAAAGCGTTAACTTCACTCGCTTCTAAAAGTGCATTAAAGACTTCTGTAGAAAAATTTCTGTCATTGTCTACATAGTTGTGATTTTCACATAAAACATCGTGAACAAGTGCAGGAATCAAGAAACGGTTGTCCGTATTTGAGCCTATAACACGCCAAAAAAGACGGGGTATAGAAGCCCCGTCATAGCAGTACCCTTTGGGTATTCCAAAATTGTACGTTTTATCTTTTTGGTAATCACATAACCTAACCTGTAGATTTTTTTTATTAATAAACGGATACTTCTCAATTGACTTTCGTTCTTCTTCTGTCATTGATGGAATGTAGTATCTTATACAAACATGGGGATTATCATCAAAAAAAATTCCGGCTTTCTGGTTAGTGTAATACTCAAGCATTGTGTTGAGCCTCCGGAAATACTTCAAGTTCTCCATTAACGTATTTGAACATTTTATCTAATGTTTCAGGAGTTATGTTCAATTCTGCAGCCATAGTGTCAAGAAGAGGATTTGAACGTTCTAACTCTACGCATAAATCCCACTCAAGTTGGGCCTGCTCATTAGTAGCAATAATTTCTTTTAACTGACTGTAGCTGACGCCGAGCTTTTGAAGCATTAGAGCAAAATTTCTCTTTGTACAGGTTAACTTACTAATGCGTTCAGCTTCTTTTTGTGCAAGTTCTGTTTCATAATTAGGGTTGATGATCGGCTTACCATCAGTACCCATTATTTCATTTGCTTCAAGTGCAAAAATTGTATTATTATTTTCAACTATTTTGAGATTTTTCTTGTGATTATATTCAACAATAAAATCTGCTTTTTCAATATCAGTATATGGTTGTTCTAATTTGTATGACATTTTATCCTCTCCTTAATTCAAAATTTTAATATCCGCATGTATACCAATTTGCCGAGTTATTATTTAAGTTTGCAATAACTCGAAAACTTGAATTTGTTTTGTTAACTATATGTGCATCTGCCATCTGCACCCATGTTATACTGGTGGCGATGCTAGTTACTTGCAGGCAGTAATTAGCATCAGAATAGTTTTTTATCAAAGCAATGGTCGTACCTCCACTTCCATTTGCAACCCCAACCTGCCCGCCTTGTTCAAACCAGCCATCAGACCAAATTCTATACCAGGAAGCACCGCTGCAATATGTTTCTGTGATATACGGTTTTGTACAGTTACTTAAGTCAACATCGGCTTTTGTTTCAAGAGTTTCGCTTAAGTCTGTTTGCTCTGAAATATCTCCCTGTATAAACCCCCAGACACCTCCATTTTCTTTTATAACAGTTTTTGCATTGTCTGTTATATTAGAAAAATCTGTATTTGCAGAGTTAGCTAATACATTATTAACTTCCGTTGCTGATTCCTGCGCCAGAGCCGCCTGCTCAGCTGCAATTATGGCTTTAGCTTCTGCAATTTGTGCATTTGAAGCGGCATCCTGTATGCAGCTAATATTATCAGCACAGGTTCCGATGTTATTAGCACCTGTTAAATCCGCTGATATCGCAATAAAACCTGTATCATCCAGAATGCTGTCTTTTGCCTGTTCTGCATCAATTGCAAAAGAATTTGCCAATTGTGCGTAATATTTTGCACTATTTTCATTCCCATCAACTGTTCCATCGAGTTTTACAGCCCACTGTCTGGAAAGTTCACTATAGTATGAAATTGCATCGCAGTCTGCTTGTGTGCTGTTTTGTTTATTAGAACCAGAGGAAACATTGATTGCAAGACAATTGGTATTCTTATTAATGTCAACCATTAGGCACCTTCAACTTTCTTTGGAAAAACAGTAATTGTATTAAGACTGCCGATATCTCCATTACCAATTAATAATGTATCCTCAAATGAGCTATCCGAACATAATTTAACTCCATAATAGTAAATTTCACAACTTGCATTTTGTGGTACTGTTAATAAATCGGTAAAATCCCCTGTGAGCTCAAAAACAATAGACGATGCCTTATTTGTGTTAACTTGTAATTCATTTCCGACAGGTTTACGGTTGGAGTCTTGAATTGCAAAAAAAACAGTGTAATTTTTATCAGTTTTTAGACCATTAATAACTAAGCTTCCGCTATCGCCCTGAATCAGAGTTATATTCCCGTTTTCATCAATATTAAATGCCATTTTATCCTCCTAAAATTAAATGCCGCAAGCATACCATTCAACAGTATAGCTCCAACCCTTGCCGTCATAGTGCGTAAAATTGCCGGCTGTTTTGGACGAAATGCCGCCGTGTTCATAGTTGCAGTTGTGTGTCCCAAGTGTAAGTGAATAATTTGCGTCCCTAAATGCTTTAATGAAAGTTGCAGTACCTCTAGAGGCGCAAAGTCCGCCCTGCTCTAACCAAACTCTTGTTTCTTTTTTCTCATCTGAAAAATATTCTCTGTACCACGATGTTCCATTTACGTATGTCGTTGTGAATATTCCGTTTTCAGAAAATTTTGCAATAGTTTCTTCAAGGCTTTTATTAATTTCTTCTATATCGGCGTCGATTTCTTCACTCATAGAAGTAAGTGTGCTATTTATACTTGCAATATTGGAATTTACTCCTGCCTGATTGGTCGAAACAGTTTCAGATACGCTGCTTATTCTGTTATCAAGGTATTGAAAGTTATTATTCATAATTTCAGACGAGGCAAGAGAGCCGTATTCAATTTCAGTTAATGCCATCTGAGCTCCTTTCGTTAATTAAAGTGTCATAAATTTTATCCAGCTTTTTATTGATATCAATAATCTGTTCTTTCATATTGCCAAACTCCGATTTTGTAATATAAACCTGTGATACCTCGGTTAATATTTCTCTATGAGTTTGTTCAAGTTTTTCTGGCGTTACAAAGAGGTTATATTGTAAAATGAGTGCAATACACATCAGTATTGCAGGTGCATATTTGTATAAAAAATCTTTATTCAAAATGCTCACCTCATCACATTGATGTTCCGGAATACATACTTAAGACTTTTTCCAGTATACTTACAATTTTTCCGGCGGAATCAGTTGACATCCCTAAACCATTGGAGCTGGAAGAAGAATTTGTCGTTGTTGTTCCATTCCCAGCACTTGTCTGTAATGATTGATTTTGCATGTCAGAGATTACATTATAACCCTGCATATATGCAGCAAGAAGGTTATTCATCATAGATGCTGTATTCTCTTGAGAGTCTGCGAGCAAATCATTTATGTATGAAGAAAGAGAGCTTGCATTCTGGTCTGATAAATTTTTATATAAATCAGTAGCCTGTGATGATCGAACCATATTTCTGTTAGAAAGTGGATTTATAATATTGTTTTCAAGATTTTTATATGTTTCACTATTAAGTTTATTAGTGTATGCATTAAGCTTTGCCTGATTAGTTGTTGAGTTTAAATTTGGATTTAGATATTCATCCAGAAGCGAATCCATGTTTTTATTAACAAAATTATAAATTGAATCTAATGCTGTTCCGGGCTGAAAATTTGCTGTTGTTCCCGAATTATTTGTTGTAGCTGATGCGTATGGATTATTAGTTGTTGTGTTTCCATAAATTTTACTGGTTGTGCTAGTCGAATTCTGTGATTGTTTTCCCATGCTGTAATCCTTTCATAAATTACTTATACAGTTTTTACTTTAATTTTCCCGAATTCAATGTTTCTTATACAGAAATCATCGCCGGGGTTCTTAGTTAATAATGTTATTTGCAGGGTTCTAAAGAATGATGCCGGCAGGCTTTTTATTGCACTGATATCTTTGCGCGGAAAGTAACTTAAATCCCATCTGCCGATATCAAAATACAGAGAATTTTTTAAACTTTTAGCTTTTACATAACGTGTTTTAGAACTCATCGAATCATAATTTTTGGTGTATTCAATATAGAAGCTGTTGCTGTAATACATATCCAACGTGACTTTTGGGGGGAATGATAATATTTTTATAGAATTTTCATTCCCGAGATTAAGCGGGGTACACTTATAAAATGCTTCTATAAATTCACCGTCAAAACTCGTAGAATTATATTCTTCGTAAATTTTTTTACCGGCAGAATATAAAACTCCGCCAATTGTTGCAAAACAATTTATTTTTTGAGATTTACGCTTAACCCAGCATTTCCGAATGTAATCATAGATCATTATTAAAGAATTTGTTTCATTTCCATCTGGAATTAAAAACCAGACTTCATTCCTATCAGAAGTCACCACTGATAAAGTTTTTATGGAGTGTATTATAGATGTTTTGATTTTAAATAATTCGTCCTGAATATCAAGAGCGATATTATTTCCCAGAGTTCTATCTCCATTTATAACCTGCTTAAAAGAAAATACTCCCTTTTTTGTATCGTCATAAAAATATAGTTCAGTTCCATGAAAGACTACAGAGTTATAAGAGGCACACCCGCCGGGGAAATCTAACGTCTTATAGAACGAAAAATCATCTTCATCTCTAGAAATCAAGCAGGAAGAGTTATTGTGAAAGACTGCCAGTGTACCTAAATAAGGATAAATAGCAGTGATATTTTTAACAAATTCTATATATCCGGCTGATGTAGTTATTTCAGCATTTGAAGTAGAAAAATCATAAATATTCTCCTGTACGGAATACCATAAAACCTGTCCGTCAAATATCCATAATCTTCCTGCAAAAATAACAACTCCTAACCCTTTGACATCTCTCTCATCGGCATCTTTCAACTCCATCATTTTGACTTCTTCAAGTTCACCTTCATCATTAAAGTTCCCGAGTTCAATACTAAGTATTTCTTCAGAATTTGAAAATACCCATAAATCTGACCAACCCTGTGAAACATCTGTCGCTGAAGAAACAGATGTCAGACTGAGTCCTGAAACTTTAAGCTCAAGAGTCCCTCCGGAAGGTGAAAAAAGATATATTTTCCCCTCAGAATTATTTTCTGTATGAACAAAAAAATGGGTCACCCCCTTTTGTATACTTTCAAATATATTAATAACATTTTCATCTTCAGGTATTAAGCTGCAAACGCTTACATTTCCTTTAGATGTACGAATCCCGACACCGGAATTAACCTCTGTTGCGAAGAGCTCTACATTTTGCATATCCGATGCCGTGATTACTGATGAAGAGTAAACAGAACTACTTCTGTTTATTCCAGAAAAATTGTTGCATATTAATGCGGTTCTTTGCATTATTTTGTCCTTTCTGTACTTTTTGATGAAGCATTATTACAAAAATCAGTGTTTTTTTTATAGAACTTTACATTTCTTAATATAATGCCCCCCAAAAGGCAATTTTTTAAAAGTTAGATACTTTATATATACATAAGAGATAATAAGAGAGGAAAGAGCAAAGATGTTATTCACTACAGAAACAATTTCAAATGAAGAAATCAAATCAATCAATAACTTCTTTAATGAATATGATGCAGTAGAAACAGTTGCTCCGGAAAAAGCGGAAGAAGAAACAACAGTTGTTAAATATCTTCATTCTCTTGTTACATCTTGCTACGCAAAATCAGTTGAAGATATTGCAAATACAAAAGTTGGTAACAGAATCGTAAGAAAAAGAAACTTGCAGCAGGTAATGCAGGAATCTTTCTTCTATGGAGCTAACAGGTTTGGCAACAACTTCATCGCATAGTTATAACCAAATTTAAAAAGTAAAAAAATATTACTCTCTTATATTATATAATCTTACATCTTAGAAAGTTTCAGCCCTTGTGTAAAACCGTTTTAAAACTGCTTTACCATTTGAGGGCTTTTTATTGTGTCTAAATTGTTACCGCTTTATCCAGCCCCACCCCCTTTGAGTACTTAATTAACAATCTGTATGCAGTTTCTGACTGTTTTTTGTAGGCTGAATAATTCTCATCGCCCTCTGATGCTATAGAGTTCAACATAGTTCTTGAAATAATAGCATTTTTGACAAGTTCCTCAAGGTGTGGAGGAACTATTATAGAATCAGTATCTTCCTTAAGACTATAAATTTCTTCTCCTTTTATATTTTCTCCAATAGCAAGAGTAATGTATTCAATTGTTATAATGCATTTTTCTTTAGGAGTAGGTGAAAAATTTATTTTATCCCCTCGTATATAGAATTTTTCCGGTATTCCGAAAGTTTCTTCAGGAATGTCTTTTGTAAAGCAAAGTTGTTTTGAATTTATTCTAACACAATAATTACCTGTTTCATCTCTTTTAATAAGTCCGCATGGAATAGCGTATGATTTTATATTAGGTACTGTAATAATTACGTGCGTACGTTCTCTAAAACTAAACGGGTAAGAATATAGAATTTCTGATACTGCTTTATTTAGCGAAAGAACCAGAGATTTCTCAAACTCTTCTTTTGAAGCTGCATCATTATCATACATTGACCATTCCTGAGTAGCAGCCGTGTTATATAAATCTAATAACGTAATTGTCATAAAATCTCCTTTATTTACAAATATAGGATACATCATATCCTGCAAAGTTTTTAATATAGCTTTCTACAGAGGTTCCAAATGCATCTTTAGGATTTTTTAATCCATCAGACTTGAGGTATTCAATTACTCCTCCTGCACCTTTAAGATGTGCTCCAGCAAGAAGTCCTGATTGGGTAATTGTATATCCGTTAATTATTTTTCCTGTATATAAATGTGCGCCAACAGCTTTAAGGTAAAGCCATTGACGTTTTTTAAATGCTATCTGTGCATTTTCTTGTGCAGCCGGATTGTTAAGAAAATCTTGTATAGAATAAACTCCGTCTTTTCCATTAAAAGTTCCGCTCCAATCATTGTTATAGTTAGTATTCTTTTTATAATATCCAGCATCAATAAGTGCAGCTTCTCCCATCTGGTATTTTCCTGCATATCCATATTTATTGAATGCTTTATAACAGCCTCCGGATTCTCTTTTTCCCAGAGCATCAAGAAAATCTTGTAAACTTTTCATTGTTTACCTCCTATTTATCTAATACTTTTGATAAGATAAATTTTTCATGATTGTTATTTTTTAATGCTCCGATTTTATCTTTGTATTTCTTGCCATTTTTCTCTAAGATAAGATATTCATTCGGGTTTTGTTTTTTTAATCTTTTAGCTTCACTTTCCGGCAGTATAAATACATGGCCTGTTGGTATAAATTTAATCTTATACATAAGTATCCTTTCTGAATAAAAAGCAGGGGATTTTCCCCTGCTTGAATGTTTTTATGCGGCTTCCCTTACGCCAGCCCATTTAGCAATTGCGTAAATGTTTCCTTTAAAGCCTTCTGCAAAGTCTAAATCAATAGAACCGTCTGCCTTTTCGAAACGTGATAAATCTTGAAGCTGTATAGCAGATACACCTGCCGGCAGTTCAATAACAATATCGCCAAGCATTGAATTAGGGTATGCATCACCTGCTTTTACAGTAAGCAATGAGCTTGTAGCAGTATTCTCAATCACTATAAATAAAGAATTGTTCTTGTTAGAGAAAGCATCAGCAATTGTAATCCCATTGGCTTGTGTAACTGTAGTTTTTGTAATTTCGATATTTGCAATTGATTCTGTATGATCAAGTGTCGGGTACTGAACATCAATGATATCTCTTGTCATAAATTTTCCTTTCAATTTTTATAATGTAAAATTATTATGCTATAGAAAGTTGAGCGGCAACTTTTACAGTTCCTAAATAATCTGCTCTTGGAGCACCAACTCCATATAAACCATAACCTTTATAGCAAGTGTTAAAGTTCTTTTCCGGAGTGTAGTAAGTAGTATTTAAATCAGAAGAAATACCTCCTGCAAGAGTTTTGCCTTTTACACCAAATAAAGGATAAAATACACCGTCTTCCGGCTGTGCAATATTGTTAGAAACAAGTATTTCCCATCCGCAAAGAGTTCCTATATATCCTTTTTTTATTTCATCTTTACCTGTTTCAGTATATTTAAGTTCATCCATTTTACCCAGGTAGAACTGATATTCCGGCGGAATAACGCATACCATTGAGCCGTCAAGCCAGTTTGTATGACCTTTACCATCACCACGCTGGAATTTAGCCTGCATGTATGCGAGAATATCTTTTGCATTTTCTGCACTAAGGGTGATTGCCTCTCCGCTATTATCCAGATAATGTCCGGCTCTTGTATAAAGATTAGCGTAAGAAGCATCTACAGCAGCTGCAAATTGTTTAATCGCATCATTAGTGTAGTCTTTAGCAAGTTCAACCTGTGATTCAGGATTATCACTTGAACGCTGCATCATTTGTTCTTCCATTTCTGATAATTCAAAGTGGAATGCTTTGCCTCTATCTATTTTAACTTTACAGGTAGAAACAGTTGCTGCTTCGGCAGTAGGAAGATCTCCCCCGTCATAGTCGAATAATGTAACAAGACCAGGCATGGTGACATCTACTTCGTCCCCTTTATTAATATGGTCTTTCATTTCTGAGTGTGCGAGCTTACCAATAACAAGCTCGTTGTAAAAATGTTTGTTGAAAGCTTTAGTAAAAGCGTTTACAATCATCTGTTTTGTTGTAGTCATAAATTTCTCCTTTTTGTGATATTTACGTGCGTAGCACACTATATCAGACGTTCAAGAAGATCATCAACTTCTTTAGGTGTCATCTCATCAAGTCTTTTCCTCGGTGGTGTTATTGAATTAGTTTTGTTTTGTGAAAAGCTCATAGAGCCTATTGCTTTTTCAGTTTCATTCTGCGCGGACTTTGTTTTTTCAAGTGCATAAATTCGTGATGTTACATAGTTCTCAATTAGACTGACAAACTTATCTGCATCAAGGTTTGCTCCAAGGGCTTTGTAAGCTTCTTTGTAAATTTCTCGAAACATCGGGTCTTGAAAATACTCCGGGGTGTTGTATTTATTCGCAGCTGCTTCAATTGCTTCTTTAGCGTTAAAGATTTTATCTCTTTCCGTCCAAGCTTTCGTGATGTTATCAAGCATACTGGAATTTTGTCTGAGTTTCCCGAGTTCATGTGATTGTAAACCTTGAAATTTCTCAAGTTTCTCATAAGCTTTCATGAGCTCATCGACGGACTTGAATTTACCTAAAATGAGTTCTGAAGGGGCATTTTCAGCTTGTCCTTCTTTGGTTTGTGATACTTCTGCTGAGTTATCGGATACCGGCTCTTGAAAAGTATCATTTTTTTGAATTTCTTCCATAAAACGTCCTTTCTTTTTTATTTTATGCGTGGAATAGAGCGATAAGATTAAATTAAATCTTCTAACATTTGGTTAACTTCTTCTTCGCTCATATTTTCTAAATTCTTGTTTCTGTAAATTTTTTTTAGCAAATCTGTTTTTGTAAACTCTCCCCAGGATTGTGTTGTTCCATCGTCAATAAATCCTCTATTTTTCATAATTTTTCCTTTCTTGGTTTTATTTAAATATGCTATAATTCATCTATGAAGTTACAAGAATATTTTTCAGACTTGCCAAATCGCTTGAGCGCTAATTTTCTGGCACTCATAGGATTTGTAAATTTGATGTGTATGCTGCTTATCTTAATCCCAGGCATTAAAGAGTTATTGTTTGGTGATATTTTAGCAGTGTTATTTTTTAGTATTGTGGCTTTCGGTTTGACAACCCTTTTAGTAATTTGTTTCTTATCAATCCCATTTTTTTTATTGTTAGAAAGCCAAAGAGAGAAAACTACCTTAATTGCAGGAATTGTTTATATAATAATTTTTATTGTGATCTTGTATTGTTTTACTAATAAAATTACTGATTTTTCTGCTTTTGTCGGGCTTTTATCAATTTATGTTCATTACAATGCAGTTTTATTTTTGATATTTTTAAGTTTGATAATTTTTATCGTCATTGATAATAAAATTCGTTTCCCAATAAAAAATACTTTGCTTATAAACAACAAAAACTACAAATTATTTGTTCGGGTATTTTATTGTTATTTTTGGATATTATATATTCCATTTGCATTCGGGCTGTTTATTTTATTAATAATTTGATTTTTGTCTGGCATGTTTAAATTCACTATAATTATTGTCTATTTCTTTGTATCCTTTTGGTATTTTCGCATTTGTTCCGTGGTATACATATTCTTCAATCATTTCAACAGAACATTTGCAGTTTGGATGTGGTTTTTCCGGTATGTCATTTTCAGAATTATAAATAGTGTTATTTAGTTCTTGACAACTATCACACGCACCGGCATTAGTATCCCACCTATATATGTAATTACTTATACCGCCTTTTAGAATTTTATTAGCCATAGTATACTCCTTTTTTTTGAGGAACGTTTGTTATTTCATTGACAGGCAAAGTACTATTTATCTCAGCATTTACCCCTCCAAGGAATCGTTCTGGATTATCTACACCTTTTTGTTCAAAATACCAGACAAATATTTCTTGCAGATTAAGGGGGATTAGTGATGCAAATTTTTCTATAGCTTGTACAACTAAATCAGCTTGTTCTGATTTTTGTGTTGTCATAGACGAATCTGCGTACATATATTTATATTCACCTTGACGCGTAAAGTCATCAACTTCTATAACTTCCTGCTGGTTTTCGTGGTTTACAAATATTGTTTCAACTCCTGATTTGAAATCGGCGCAGAGCTTTGCAACCTTTTCTACATTTGGAATAATCAAATCCTGGTTAATAGTATCAACAATCATAGAAAGTCTTGTCATCTGACCTTGTGTTTTAGTATTAATTTCAGTGGCTGTTTTGGATGAAGTTGTTTCCACTGCCCCCACCATGTTAGGGAAAATACCTGAAACTTCTGCCATTAAGTCATTTAAGAAAGATATATCCTGAAGGAAAACTCCCGGGTTAAACGTAAACTGTTGAAATGCTGCGGCTGGGGAAAGGTTATCTCCGTATTCAATAATTTTCCCAGGATACAGGTTAATTTCATCTTCATCGAAGAAACCTTCTGGAGCAAGAAGCGGAGGATTTTCGCTTAAGGCTTGAAGGTTGCATGTTCTATTCAAAAGCTCTTCCTGAAAATGAGCAAGCGATAAAACAGAATATAGTGGGCTAATACCTCGCTTAGTTTCAGGGTCAACTATAAATGCCCCGTATGAGAACGGATTTATAATCCCTTCATTTTTACCGAAAAGTGCCAGATATTTTCGCCCAATAACGACGGCATGCCAATTTTTAAGCAGCGTACCGTCAGAGAGTTTTAAATCTCCCCAGTGCTCAAGTACTTCTACAGTAGAGCCTTTAACAATTTGATCCTGAGTTTTTAAATATTTAGAACTGTTATCATTTACAAGTTTTTTTATCTCTTCAATTTCTTCTTCTGAAAAAGAGTAATACTTGTTATTAATAATTTCTGAAGGAGTTTTGTAAGTTCTGTAAATTTTAGGACAGCTGTCCCAATTGTCTTTCTGTGAAGTATCGAAAACTAAATCTGCCGGATCTACTGGATAAATGTATGGATTGTCATAGATTTTTTTTGTATCAACCCAGAAATTTTTACCTTTTGCAATTGCATCAAGAATAAGCGGAAGTTTCTGTACATCGGAAGAGAACAAATTTTTAAAGAAATCTATAGGTCTTCTGTATTCTTCATAGTTCTTTTTCCAGGCAGTAAAAGAGATTAATTCACCATAAAGTAAAGCGTGATCGATAATCTGGTCGCAGGTTCTCTGATAACCCATTTTTTCAAGAATGTCAACCAGCATTGCTTTTTGTTTGTTTGAGGCGTTATTTGAGTCGTGATTTTCTCCCGACACGTCAAACATAGAATTAACATTTGCATAAGTATTTCTCCAGATAAAGGCTTTGAGCGTTTGGTAAAACATAAATGTTTTGCACATTTTGACTTTTGCTTTCCATTTTTGAGATTTATCCGAAATAGATTTGAAATCGTTTTTAAAAAAGATTTCATTTGCCAGATTGGATGCCATCTCGAGGTTATGTGCGCGTTCTGAATTTAGTGCTGAAAATTTTGATGAAATCTTTTTTATAAGAATTGATTCTTCTTCTGTGCTTAATTTTTTTGTAGAGTTATCTTTTTCAATAATGTACTCAAAAGACATAATAATCCTTTCTGGAGCTGCGCTCCTGTTAAATCATACGTAAAGCTATGTAAAAATAAAGCCGTAATTTATACGACAAATAGCTGCTTATAAAAATTTCTCTTAATATTAGTTAAACTTATGTAAATTTTCTTTTAAGCATTTCACAACAGACAAAAGAAGTTTTATTTCTTCGTCCGTTGAATCAAAGATGCATTTAATTAATTCTTCTCTATCAGGATTGCCATCAGTCTTTAGTTCAAATCCGAATTCTTCCATACCAATTTCAAGTGCTTCTGCAATTTTAAAGAACGCTGATAATGATGGTACGTGAATACTGGCTTCAATTTTGCTAATATGTTTTTCACTCAGGTCAATCTTTTCTGCTAACTCTGCCTGAGTAAGCCCTCTTTTCTTTCTAAAACTTTTAATTTTACGTCCTATAAAATATTTATCATCAAATATCATTGTGTCGTCCTTCATACTTTTTGTAGATTATCCTAATTCTAGTTACCATTTAACCTCCTATGCGATAAGAATAGCCGATAAGTGTCAAAAACGATTATAAAATGATTGTTTGTGATAACATGTTGTACAAAAGTAATAAAAACGGAGTAAAATAATGACTGAAAAAAAAATAGCAGGAGTTACAGCAGTTATTCCTACGCTTCAGAAAAATAAGGAGATACTAACAAAACTCATAGAAGCACTTGAACGTGATACAGCTGTTACTGAAATTCTCCTTATAGATAATTCTTTGATAGGTTTCAAACACTCCAGCAATAAGCTTACAGTTATAACTCCAGAAGAAAACTTATTTGTAAATCCATCATGGAATTTAGGTGTCGCAAAAGCCAAAACAGAAATCGTGGCATTATTAAATGACGATATAATTCTTCCTGAAAACTATTGCGGAGATGTTGCGTCCAGTATGAGCAGTGAAATGGGAATAGTTGGTGTAAACGGGATGGGGATTGAACCGCTTCCTGAAACATTTTGTCATCCTCAAAAGGAGAATATTTACTTAGAACCGACTAATTTTATGGATGATTATTACGGGATAGCAATGTTTTTCTTTAAAGCGGCTTATAACAGGATTCCTGATGAAATAAAGATAGTATACGGCGACAGTTGGATTTTTACTCACTGTCAGAGAATGAAAAGGCAAAATTATAGAATTTGCGGATGTACTATTTATCATTATGGCAGTTTGTCATCAAGTCAAATTGAGTTTAATCCAATTGCAAAGGTTGATGCTAAGATTTATAAAAAATTAACTGTAAAGTGGTATCATCGTTTATTCTCATATGAAGAAATCTGGGATTGTCATAAGTATAGACTATTAGGTATGACTTTAAAGATAAAAAAGAAAAAACCATGGGGAAAAAGATATGCATAGAGCAGTAGTATTTGCTCATTATGATAAATATAATTCGATTCAAGAATATGTATTATATTATCTGAAAGAATTGAGAAAGGTTGCTGATACAATAATCTTTGTGTCAGATTCAAATCTTCCTGAGTCAGAAATTTCAAAGGTACAGCCTCTGGTTAAACTTGTTATTGCAACTCCGCATGGCGAATACGATTTTGGATCATATAAACGCGGGTTTAGCCATATACCAGATGATACCGATGAATTAATCTTTGCAAACGACAGTTGCCTGGGACCATTATATTCATTAGACAAAGTTTTTGATGAGATGCAGGATAAACAATGTGATTTCTGGGGAATGAACAGTCATTGTATTGATGTTGATTTCCACATACAAAGCTTTTTTATGGTGTTTAAAAAAGAGGTGTTTAGATCCGATTTATTTAAGAACTTTATATCAAGTATCGAAAAACAAAAACATAAGGATGACATAATATTAAATTATGAGATTGGATTATCTCAACTTTTATTGAAGAACGGTTATAGAGTTGCGGCTTTTATAGATAAACCCTGTCAAGCAAGGATTAATGGAAGCTTATTCTTTCAAGATAAATTAAATCCTCTTATAAAAACACGTGTCGTACGTCAAAGCGGCTGGTTTCTGGGAATGCTTTTATCAAGCTGGTATAATAATTTTGAAATTGATTATCCTAAAAACCTTATCTTTGATTATGCTAAAAAGTATAAAGAGGAGATTTCTTTATTTGACAATCTTACAAGCTTGCGTAAAGTGTTGTTCCGTATGCATCTGGCTAAGAAAGAAGTCTGCCTTTTAGGCCGCTGGTATCGATGGTAGTTTTCCTAAAAGTATTATTATTTAATCTTATAAATCCGCATTTTAAAAGACATAGTGCAGACGCACGATTTTGGGCTTCTGCATAGATATCACAATTAAACCATGTGGTAGAAAGCTTAAGACATTCAAGGTTTTGGCGAAACATTTTTCTTTTTGAAAATCCGTTTAGAAAGAGTTTTTCGTCTTCATCAATAAAATAATAAATAGCACCTACGAGAACTGTATCATCAATAAACATATAAAAGAGAGTCTTTGTACAAATAAATTCAAAAGAGTTTGGGTCGCAAATTTTATCCTGCACTCTTGTATATAACTTTTTGCACTCATCTTTATAAGATAAAAATTCTTTATCAGAAGGTATTAATACACGTATCATATTTTTTCCTCAGAAAGCCCTTCAATGATGTTAATTTGCGGTTCTTCATTTTCAGCCATTTCGTTATCTAATCCGAGTGCAAGTCTTTGCCCCTTCTGTACTTTCGTAATTGAAGAAATAATAAAATCCATTGTAGCAAGTGTATTTTTGGGGATATCAAGATATTCAAATTCTGCATATTTAATGTCATGTGCAAATTCAGTCAATAAGAAATCCAAAACAGACAAAGTTTTGTCATAAAGTTCTATGTGCTTTTCATTTACAATTTGTTTTTTAGTTTTTTTAGCCATAATCTCCGTTGCCTGAGTTCTTTTACATGTGTAATCTCGCGTTATATTTGTAGTTTTACAAAAGAGGGAGACTTTTAGTTTATGATGAAGCTTGTAGTTATACTTTTGTCTCCCGTAGCACAAAGAAAAAGACCGGAGAAAGGGTTAAATGTACAGGAGTATAACGAGAGAGAGAAAGGTGAAACGAGAGTCTCCGGTCGAAAAATATTAAAAACTTTTTATCAATTCTTTGTTCCCGTAAAAATCAGAAGCATACTGTTTAATTTTTTCTCCATTTCCTGATTTTACAGATTTATTAATTCCAAATATCCAGCCGTAAGGTTTTGATTTGATTTTTGAATAATTATACTCTCTTAGTGAATAAACAATTTCGTCCTTATGTTTAATCATCAAATCGTTTGCTTTAATTCCTGATACAGAAGTTTTATGCATAATTCCGTCAAATCTCCATTCAACAAGCTCACAAACCGGCTTTGAACAGATAGGACAAAAACCTATTGAAAGTTTTCTTGAAGAAAACAAATTATTTTCCCTGAGATAATAAACATCATCAGGGTTAAATTGACAGCAATGCCGCATCTCTAACCTCCTAAAACTATTATCCATAGGGGATTATAATCCCTCATACCCTTGGAAGATTTCTCCTACGCAGCCTTACAGCCTTGTTTCAAAATCGAGTACAAGAATATATTACACCATTTTTAAAACTAACCTAAGAATTGTAAAGAGTTTTTTACATCTAAACCCAGAGTGCAATATTTATGCTATGTTTAAAATACGAGGGGGGTTGGTTTATGAAAGCAATTGTATTTGATAATGAATTGAAACTTGATAAGAATTACGAGAAGCCTGTTCCAGCAGAAGGTGAAGCTCTTATAAGGGTAACTCTGGCCGGGATTTGTAATACAGATTTTGAAATTACAAAAGGCTATATGGGATATGTTGGCATACTTGGACACGAGTTTGTCGGGATTGTAGAAGAAGTAAATGGAGCTGACCAATCATGGGTTGGCAAAAGGGTTGTAGCAGAAATAAGCTATGGATGTAATGACCCTGAGTGTGAATGGTGTGCTCAAAAGAATTACCGCCATTGTCCGAATAGACATACCCTTGGTATCTGGAGAAAAGACGGGTGTTTTGCAGAATACATGACAATGCCTGTTAATGTTTTATTTGAAGTTCCGGATAATGTGACAGATGAGCAGGCTGTTTTTGTAGAACCTCTTGCTGCTGCATGTGAAATTACAGAACAGCTTCATATACAGCCAATGCAAAAAGTTGTTGTTTTAGGGGATGGAAAATTAGGGCTGACTACAGCTCTGACGCTGAATGCACAGAATCTTGATGTGCTTCTTGTCGGCAAACACCAGAATAAATTAGACATTGCCTCTGCGCAAGGAGTAAAAACACAACTTTTAAACTCATTTACTCCAGAGAAAATATATGATGTTGTTGTTGAAGCAACCGGAACAGCATCGGGGTTTGAAACTTCAATGTCACTTACAAAACCGAGAGGAGTTCTGGTTTTAAAAAGTACTGTTGCATCTGGAAAAGAACTTAACCTTGCACCAATAGTAATAGATGAAATAACTGTACTTGGCTCCCGCTGCGGTCAATTTCCGCCGGCTTTGCGGCTTTTAAAGAATAAAAGAATTGACTTTACACCGTTTATAAGCGGAATTTATAGTATAGATGATGCAATAGAAGCCTTTGAAGCAAATAAAGATAAAGAGAGTATAAAAATTTTGATAAAGATGTAATATAAAAAAAGAGGGTATTTACCCTCTTTTTTTTTAAATCCTTTTTAAAGAATCTGAAAGTTTGATAATTTCTTCCTCAACTTTTTTTGTAAAATTTTCTTTATTCATAAAGCTTAAAATGTCATCGCGTTTTCCGCAGACAAGCATTGATGAAGCATCAATATTCATAGACGGATGAAGTGCAGAGAGCAGAAGCAGTGCGTGACCGTCAATATTTTCATCTTTCTCAATGCTCATTGATATTGCTCTTGCATATATATTTTTATTTTTATTTTCAAAATCTTCCGCAAAGTTTCTAAAATAGCCAGTATCAGGTATTTCTTTCTCAATCCGGCCTTTCATTTTTGCGGTAATTTGATTTATTTGTTCAGAAATTTCTACCATTTTTCTTGGTATCATCCTTATATTTTTTTCACTAATCTTTTTAATATCGTATTTTATCATATATAACTCCGGTTATGCAACTTCTTCAAAGTGCGCTTTAAATCCTGTTTTTAATTCGCTTAGTCTTTTTTCATTGGCTTCGTGAAGTTTTTTCATATTTTCTTCAGATAAAACTTTGTTAAAACCTTTAGGAAGTTTTGGTTTTGCTGCGGGTAAGCCCAATTCAAGACGGTAATAATAATTATAACATCCTTCAAGATAAGCATTATATTTTTCATATTTCCAATCTGGCAGTTTTGAAATTTCACGTTTGTAATCATTAAACAGCGGTCCTAATGTATTTTTACCCTGTCTTAAATCATATGCAATATGTTCATATTCTCCAAAGTAGTTTGTAAGAGCCCCTCTGAACTGAAGCTCTCCTCTTACACCGTTGGAGTGTATTATATTCATTTGTGCAGTTCTATATCCGGAAGCTTTTACTGCAAATTTTTTCACTTCCTCTTTTGTATACTTATAATTAGGAAACTTGCTGTAACCGGCTAAATCCGGTCTGGAATTTATTATAACATTATTTCCGCAAATTTTTCTCAACGCTTGTATCTGTCTGCTGCTAAATTCCGGCAAGCCATGTCCGCCCCTGTAATTATTTATAAGCAGAACTTCTAAATCTTCAATAGTTTCGGTTTCTAAACGGTTTATTAGCTCTTCTTTGAGAAGGCCCTGTTCTTTAATTTGATGTATAGAGAGCTCTCCCTTTTTAATTCTGTTTGCAGCTATAGAAATAGATAAATCATCAACAACCTGCTTAGAACGCTGTTCAATTAGCGGCTGTGCAAATTTTTCAAATAAAGGAAAAGCTTTGTCTGCATCTTGCTGTGGCATTGGCTGATTGTAAATATATTTTTGAAGTAATTTTTTCTCGGAAGAACTCAATGGGCTTCCATTTATTCTCATGTCATTAATCATCGCTTTAATCTGATTTTTTGATAATTTAGGTAGCGGTTTGGTAATAATTCTTGACCCAACTCCATCTCCTATATATTTAAGAGCTGTATCATAAGAGTTAATCTTGCCCTGTTTTATTCCTCTTTCAAGTTTAGTTATTATTGATACGGGACCTTTCGGACGATTTGTAATTTTTTCAACGCTATTCAAATGTCCAAATATATTATCAACCTGAGTTTTGGCATGTGGAAACTTTGAGGTTAATTCCTCTCCTATTTGATAAGCAGTTGTTCCTAAATCAGCTTTGCGCATTGCCCTTGAACTTTGTTCTGCAAGAGCAATACTCATATCTTTAGAACCGCTTGTTAATCTTGTAAAGTTAACATTGAGTCCAAGTTCCGGCTTTTGTATGAATTTTTTTATTATAAATTGATATCCCATAAATCCCCATTCTTATTATAAAAAGTATTTATGAGTTAAAAAATTGCCTTTTTGTTACAATGTAACATAACAAAAACGGCCTTGATTTTAATCAAGGCCGTTTTTATTGTTAACTATTTATTAGAATGAATTAGCAGGTTTCTTTTGCTGAGTAGCACCTGGAATAGCCTGCCAGTTTGCAGCCATAATCTTTTTGAAAGATTTAAGAGCAGTATCTTCTAGTTCACCTAACTCTTCAGCTTCCATAATTAATTCTCTCAATGGTAGAAGAGCTCTTTGATCGCGAAGAACACCTAATGCAGCAGCTGCACCGGCTCTAACCAAATCGTTTTCAGAACGGTTTTTCATAACATCAATTAATGCAGGAACAGCTTTTTTATCATTCAATTTACCTAAAGAAGTTACTGCATAAATTCTAACGTTAACCCATTCGTCATATAACATATTAATAATTTTATCAACGCATTTTTTATTGCCGATTTCGCCCAAAGCACGAGTAGCATCGCATCTTACATTAACTTTTTCGTGATCAAGAGATTTAATTAATGCGTCAGTAGCAACATCTCCGATTTCAATAAGTGCGTCAGTTGCTGTAATACAAACTTGAGAGTTTTCATCATTAAGAGCTTCTACAAGCGGTTCAACAACGATTTTGCCGCCCAAACGTCCTAAAGCACGTGCTGCACGAACTCTAACATCAACGTTACGGTCTTCTCTTAAAGACTCAATTAAATGTTCGGTAGCTTTAGAATCACCCAATTCGCCCAATGCACGAGCGGCATATAAACGAACAGAACCATTTTTATCATTTTTTAATACATCTATCAACGGTTCAACAGCTTTAGAATCGCCCATTTCTCCTAATACACGGGCAGCATTATATCTAACTTTTTCAGAACTTGATGTCATCAAGTCATTAATCAATTCCTGAAAAGTTTTTTTGACTTGTTTCTTTTTGCTGTTCACTGTAATTGCCATACACGTTACCTCCGATATGCAAACATATTTTTACTTCTACACAGTAATATAAAGTATTGTTTTTATTTTAAATTGCCTTTATCTTTTGATTTGTTAAATTTTTGTTACATTCCCTACTATTTAGGGTAAAATTTACACTTAATCTCGGTAGTATTAATATACCATATTTTGACATTTTTATAACTACTCTACCAGATATTTTTACAAAAATTAATTATTATTATAATTACTATATTCGTGAAAGTTAATAATAGATTGAAAAACTGCGCTTTACATTTTGTAAAGAATGCTACTTACTCGGGATAGTAATAATAAATTCGCTTCCTTCATTTAATTTAGTTTTTACTGTGATTTTCCCGTTGTGTTTTTCAATGATTTTTTGTGAAATTGCAAGCCCTAAGCCTGTTCCAACTCCAACTCCCTTTGTTGTATATCCGGCAAAGAATATTTTGTCAGGTTCTTTTATTCCGCATCCGGTATCTTTAATTTTAACCATAAGATTATTATTTTTATAATTTGTGTCAATAGTGATAGTTCCCTTCTCTTTTATTGCATGCGTTGCATTTACCAGAATATTCATAAAGACTTGATTTAACATATTTGGATAACATTTTATCGGCGGAAGCTTTGAATAATTTTTAATAATTTCTATTCTGTTTTTAGTTTCGTGTCTGATTAAATCTAAGGTTAAATCAATCTCCTTGTTTATATCTGCTTCCTGAAGTTCAGCTTCATCGAGTCTTACGAATTTTCTTAATGAAACCACAAGGCGGTTAATTCTTGCGATTGCTTCTGTATCAATTTCATTTATTTCTTGCAATAATTCGCAGATGTCTGTATCTTTAATTTGCGCGATTATTTTTTTTGTAATTTCATTGTTAGATTTTATTGAAGCCACAGGTGTATTAATTTCATGCGCAACTCCGGCTACCAGCTGGCCTAAAGAGGCCATTTTTTCCGAGTTAATAAGTTTAAGCTGGGTATCTTTTAATTCTTCCAGTGTTTTGGTCAAATCTTTGACCATTTTTTCGTTCTTTTTATAAAGTTCTGCCTGAATTATTGCATTTCCAAGCTGGGAAGATACACCGTTTAAAACTTCAAGTGTGTCATCAAGTTTTGTTTTTTGTTTTGTAGAAAGAACAATTATTCCTAATAATTTATTAAGATGATAGATTGGAAGAACAACTCTCTGGACAATTTCTCTGAAAGGTTTGGCTTCCTTAAATTCTTTCATACACGTAAGGCAAGAAACCCGCCCTTGTTTTATAAAATTATTAACATCGTTGTCAAAAGATATTTCTAATCCAGTTTCTTTTTTGTCTAAAGATTCTCTTATGATAAATTTAGAACCGTCTGCTTCAGCGTAATATCCTCTAAATGCGCCAAACATTTGCGCAAGTTCTTCAAGAGCAGATTTCAATATTACTGATGTATCGATAGACTCCCTTATAATATTGGAAATATTATTAAGTAAAAGAAGCTTCATAGCCTGTGACTGAGCTTGAAGTTTAACTTTTGATAAATTCCGGTTATCGTCTTCAAGCAGTGATATTTTTTTCTGGAAGTTTTGATTTTTAAGTGTTAGATTTTCAAGTTTTGTCTTTGCAGTTACGTCTGTAAACACTATTATATTATATTGTCCTTTGCGTGTCGAATTCATATCATAGTAAAAAAGTTCGTTTCCTGAAGTCTGATATGTAATATATGCCGAGAAATCTTCATTTGAGGCTAGAGCCTGAACTATAGGCGAATGCACACTAACATCGTTACTTACAAGTGCGCAAACATTATAATTAAGTTTATGAGAAAACTTTTCAAGATTTTTGTAATCAGGAAATATCCGTTTAAAGACATTATTTCTGAAAACAGCTTCTTTGTTGTTATTAATGACGATAACGGCACTGTTAAATTTGTTAAATAAATCAAACTTCCCCATAACAATATTATATATACATCCGGATATAGAAGCAACAGACTATTCCCCAGAGCAGCAATTTAATTTCTCCAATAATTTATTAATTATGTTAGGATGAAGAAAAGTTTATTAATATTTTTTAGTATTATTATATTTCAGATTTGTCTTGTACGGGCAGAACCTTTATATATATTAAACGAATACTGCACAAACAATATTTATTCTTCTGCCATAGCAGCGCTGTCGCATTGTGATGGTGTTGCAATTAAGAGAGATATTAGAGGGATTATTATACGTATTCCTTTTGAAAATCCTGAATACAATTTTCAAAAAATCACTCCGCAGTTGTATGAAAAACTTTTATGTATTGAATATTTTTTGGCAAAAATAAAAAATCCTGTTATAATAGAGGTGCATACAGAAAAAATTCCTGAAGGCATAAATATGAAAAATTGGGAATTTGCATCTGTTATTGCAGGCAATATTGGAGAGGAATTTGTAAAATCAGACCCAAAGCTGCCAGTGGATAGAATTTATACGGTTGGTTACGGGGAATATATGCCGGATATAAATACATCAAATAATGGTGGTAAATCTGATAACCGCATTGATATAATAATACTATGTAGTATAAGTGGAGAATAGTATGGCTGAAAACGAAAAGGCTGGAAATAACGGTCAACAAGACTTTACAAAGTTTTTAATCTTAACAATATCATCAATTGTAATAATGTTTGTGGTATTTGCCGGTGTTAACTATGTAGTAATGGAAAATCTTATAACCCAGAAAATAGGTTCTCTTAATACATCTCAAGAAGAGCTAGGGGAAGAAGGCGGGGATGAAGACCAGATACAAAAAGGTATTATTGTTGATTTAGGCGATTTTATTTTAAACCTTTGCGACGAAAGCCAGAAGAAATATTTGAAAGTCAATGTAGCAATAGAAGTTACAAAGAAGGATACTGATTTTCCGGAAGCTGAGCCGGCAAAAGGCGGCGGGCACGGTGGTCATGGAGAAGCTGCTGCTCCGGTTGATCCGATGGAAGCAATACAAAAAGAAATGAATCAGTTTAAACCGGCAATAAGAGATGCTGTTATAACAAATCTTTCAAGTAAGACTTCTACAGAGCTTGCAACTGCAGCCGGAAAGGAACTTGCAAAAGAACAAATTACAAATGACATTAATTCAATTCTAGGCGGCGAGAGAGAAGTTTTAAGAGTAAGTTTTGGACAATTTATTATCCAGTAAGGGATAAAAACAGGGACAAATGGCAGAAAGTATTAATAACAACTTAACAGATACAAGTTTCTTTGAAGATGAATTTTCTGATTCGGAACACAAGAGTTATAAACTATATAACTTCAGACGTCCGGATAAATTTTCGAAGGATAACCTCAGGGCTTTAAGAGATATACATAGAGAGTTTTCCAAGGCGATTTCTCTTGTTTTGAGCGGTTATCTCCGTATGCGTGTGGAAATTGAGATTGTATCTGTTGACCAGCTTACATATGAAGAGTTTGTAAGATCAATGCCATCTCCAATTAGCGTAGGGGTTTTTGAGTTTGAGCCTCTTTCCGGTCAGGTATTGCTGGGTATAAGTTTTGAGGTAATATCCTGTATTGTAAACAGAATGCTGGGCGGTGTCGGTAATATTGAAAATCAGACCCGTGAACTTACTGATATTGAAAAAGCTCTTGCAAAAAAAGTTATCAATATTATTATTAAATCTCTTGAAGATTCCTGGAATACAATTATTCCTGTAACAGGAAAATTTATAAGTCTTGATGATAATTACCAGTCAATTCAGGTTGCAACAGCCGGTGAAATTGTTGCTCTTTTAACTTTCGAAGTTCAGATATCAGGCAAGCATTTCGGCTTATTTAGTCTATGCTTCCCTTATCCTGTATTAGAAACAGTTCTTGGACATTTGAGCACACAGCATATTTTCCAGACAAAGGGGCTTGTTGCTTCTAATGATGAAAGATTGAAAATGATTTCTAAAATCAATACTTCGAATGTTGATTTAAGGGTTCAATTCGGACAGTGCAGCATAACTCTTGATGATTTTCTGCAATTGTCAGAAGGTGATATCATTAAGCTTGATAATAAAGTTCAAGATGATTTAATTGTTAAGGTTAATGGCGAGAAAAAGTTCTTTGCCAGACCCGGAACATTAAAAGATAAAATTTGTGTTAAAATAACAGATGTATATGATGAAATGCATGAGTTACTAAGGAACTATTTTTAGAGAGGTTTTAGATGCTGGATGATGACGATATAAAAGATACGGAACTAAGTCAAGGCGCAGATGATGCAGAGGCTGATTTTACACCCGAAGCATTTGAACCCGAAGAAAAGCATGAGGATAAGACAGTAACAGTGCAACCTGTTCAGTTTGCTTCTTTTGAAGACTTAGATCAGGTGCAGGGACCGCCTAACCAGAATTTGAACATTCTGCTTGATGTAAAATTACAGCTTACTGTTGAGCTCGGAAAAACAGAGCTTCCTATTAAGAAAGTTTTGGAGCTCACAAAGGGTTCTATTGTAACCTTAAATAAAGCTGCGGGTGAACCTGTAGAATTGTATGCAAACGGCAAGCTGATTGCTTATGGTGAAGTTGTAGTTATAGAAGATAACTTTGGATTAAGAATTACTCATATCACAGACCCTGCAAGACGTTTGAATACAATAAGCTCAAATGCTAACAAAGAGAATGAGGGGTAATAAGCACCTCTTGACTGACGGGTATATTTAAAGTATTTTGAAAGTGTACGTAAGTACACTTTTTTGATATTAGAATAACTTAGGGAAGAGGACATGGATTTTACTACACTAACCATTAAAGTTTTAAAAATGCTTTCTGTTGCAGGAAGCTACGGTATTGGTATAATTTTACTGACAATTATAGTAAGGGCTCTAATGTGGCCTTTAGGCTTATCTCAGCAGCGTTCTATGAGAACAATGCAAATGCTTCAGCCTAAAATGAAAGCAATTCAGGAACGCTACAAGAGCAATCCTCAAATGATGCAGCAAAAGATGATGGAGTTCTACAAAGAACATAAATTTAATCCAATGGCAGGCTGTTTTCCTCTTTTAATCCAGATGCCGATATTTATATTATTGTATTCAACATTAATGAGTCCGCAATTTATCCAAATGGCGGGCGATTCTCAGTTTTTATTTATCAAAAGATTGGACGCAACATTAAAAACTTCTGCGGGAGTTTCTCACGATGGTACTCTCGGGGTTTCAAAATATGATACATTTATGACAGGTAAAACTGCAAAAGTTTATCTAACAGGTGAAGAAGAACCGTTATTAAATGTAAAAATCGTAAAACCTAACAAGGCTGTTGAGGTTCAAGGCGAACTTACTCCAGGCCAGCCTGTTGATTTCAAAATCAGTCTTGATAATTTAAATTTAAAATTCAGCCAGCTTGATCAGATTGAGAAAGCTGAAATTGATGTAACAGATATTCAGACAAAAGAAACTGAAAAAATGACTTTTGTAAGAAAAGATGGTATTTTAATCAGTACTATTCCTACAAAAGAAGTTAAGACAGCGTTCCACTATGATGTATTATTCTTAATACTTCTGTTTGCTGTAACAATGGTATTCTCACAAAGAGCAATGATGGCTATGAATAAAAATACGCCGCAGGATCCAGCACAGCAGCAAATGCAAAAATCAATGAATACTTTTATGCCGATAATGCTTACATTTACTTTTGTAATCATTCCAATTCCGGCAGGTGTTCTTCTTTATCTGATTTCAAGCAATGTTTTCCAGGTTGTTCAGACTTTAATCATTAATAAACAGCTGGAAGCAGAAGATGCAAAAAAAGAAGCAAAAGTTGATGATGTGGATTTGGCTAATGCAAAAAAGATAGATGCTAAGGACTAGTATGTTATTATCAGAATTTGATTATGAATTACCGGAAGAATTAATCGCGCAGCGTCCGAGTGATAAGCGTGAAAATTCCCGAATGATGGTTCTTAATCGTGATGAACATAAAATTCTAAACAAACATTTTTATGATATCGTTGATTTGCTTGACGAAAATCACGTTCTGATTTTGAATGATACAAAAGTTATTCCGGCAAGATTGTACGGTTATAAAGATACTGGTGCAAAAATAGAAGTTTTTCTTTTAAAGCAAAGAACTGAAGTTTCTTCCTATATGGAAGGGAAAAAAGATTTAGATAATATTTACCCCTGGGAAGTTTTGATAAAACCTTCTAAACGCGTGAGAGTTGGTACGGTGATTAAAATCTCTGAAGAACTTTCTTGTGAAGTTTTGATGCCTCTTCCTGATGATGGTAAGTGGCTTGTTCAAATGATTTATGAAGGAGATATTTTTGAAATTCTCCACAGAGTCGGGAATATTCCGCTTCCACCATATATCGAACGTAAAATGTCAAATGAAGAGCTTAAAAAACTTGATTTTGAAAGATACCAGACCGTTTATGCGAAAGAAGAAGGCTCTGTAGCAGCTCCAACAGCGGGTTTGCATTTTACACAGGAAATCCTGAAAAAACTTGAAGATAAAGGTGTTCAGGTTGGTTATGTAACTTTAAATGTCGGGATTGGAACATTTCGTCCTGTAAAGTGTGATAATATTTTAGATCATCATATGGATTCCGAGGTGTTTGAAATAAGACAGGAAACAGCGGATTTGATTAACCGGGCAAAGGCTGATGGCAAAAAGCTTGTTGCTGTTGGCACAACAACTGTAAGAACCTTAGAGAGCGCTTATAAAATGTTTGGGAAAATTCAAGCATGTAAGGGCGCATCAGAGTTGTTTATTTATCCCCCTTATAAATTTGGGGTAGTAGACAAACTGATAACGAATTTCCATCTGCCAAAATCAACACTTCTTATGTTAGTTAGTGCTTTAGCAGGAAAAGATTTTATTTTTGAAGCTTATAAAGAAGCAATTAAAGAAAAATACCGCTTTTACAGTTATGGTGATTGTATGTTTATAAATTAACTCCCAAATAGGAAGCTGTTTAGTTTGTTAAAAATGTTCAATGCCTTATAGAATTCTTTATCGCCTTTTTTATTTGCATAGTATTCGCACAGAACATCATCGTGCTTCCCATTTAAGCATTCAGATAAATAGTTTCCATCATTATAAGATTTTTCAAGTTCTGAAATTCTTTTGTACTCTGCAGGATTTTCTTTTTCTTTAATAATCCCTTTAGCTCTTGAACGGTGGCCGAAAGTTCCGGTGTTGAAAAATGTATTATGTTCTAATCTTTCGATATCGGAGCGGTCTTTTGCGTGCTGAACTTCATGGGCAATATTATTTATTTCTGAACCGTTACTTTTTACATCATTTATGAAATAAACCTGTCCATCTTGGTCGCAAAAACCTGCGATTTTAGGGTCATTTGGATACTGTTCTTCAATTGCTTTCAGTTCCCTTGAATGTTTATAAGCTTCTTTTCTGTTAACTATTTTTATTGGAGGGACAATTCCTTCTAATTCTTGTTTTTTTACCTGATTAAGGAATATGTGGTTAATCCTCTTTGTTGAGCTTTCTGCGGTTAGAACGGGCAGAAACTCTGCACCTTCAAATCCGTCTAAAATCCTGTCGCAGTTTTTATATTCGATTTCTGGAGCATTGCCGTCCCAGACTGTTTTATAACTTATTTCCTGAGGCTTTTGACCTGCTTTGAGTTTAACAAACCTATGTATATCATACCCTTTTTCCGGCAAGATATTTGTTTCAATAAAACAGTTCTGATATAAATTTCTGCTAGTAAAAGATTTCATCTTACCATCTATACTTTTTGCAGTTTTTACCTGCTCAGGAGTATACCATTTTATTTCCCGTGTGGTATTTCCGGCATTGTTATATGTAATATTTCGTTTTACTAATTTCCTATTGCTGTCAAAGAAGGAATATATTTCAAAATTTCCCTTTTTTCCGGTTCCGTTAATAAAATTATAAGTGACAGCTTTTTTTGAACCTCTTATGGTTTCAGGCAGCCATTCCATTGGTGCATTCATTATTCTGGTAAATAACTTAGCTTTCAAAATCCATCCCCTTGAAAATCTCTTACAATAATATAAAGTACAAAAGTGTTAAAAAATTGCTTTACTGTTACAAATTTTAAACTTATTTTTATGCTAAACTTGATTTAGATATTTGAAATTAATAGTTGAGGTAGTATAAATGTTAGACATTAAATTAATTAGAGAGAATCCGGAAAAGATTAATGAGCTTTTAAAAAGAAGAAATCCTGACTTATCAATTGATACAATTATTGCAATTGATGCAGATAGAAGAAAAGTTCAGGCACAGGCTGATGAACTCAGAGCAAAAAGAAAATCTGAATCACAGAAAATTGGTATGATGAAAAAGAATGGCGAAAATACAGATGCCATTCAGGAAGAAGTCCGTAAACTCGGTGATGAGATAAAAGAATTAGAGGAAAAACAAGTTGATTTAGATAATATTCAAAGAGATATGTTACTTAGAACTCCGAATATTCCTGATGAAACTACTCCGGTAGGCACATCTGAAGATGATAATATTCCTGTAAAATTCTGGGGTGAACCAACAAAATTTTCTTTTGCCCCAAAAGCTCACTGGGACATTTGCGAAGATAAAGGTATTGTTGATTTTGAACGCGGTGTAAAGATTTCTCAATCAAGATTTACTTTGTACAGAGGCAAAGGAGCAAGATTAGAGCGTGCAATCATTCAATTCTTCCTTGATATTCATACAGAAGAACACGGATATGAGGAAATTTTACCGCCGTTTATGGCAAATGCTGCAACAATGACAGGAACAGGCCAGCTTCCTAAATTCGCAGAAGATATGTACAAATGCGTTGATGAAGATTTATATTTAATACCTACTGCAGAAGTTCCTGTTACAAATATATATTCCGGTGAAATTTTATCGGAAGACGATTTGCCTAAATATATGACGGCTTATACTCCTTGCTTTAGACGTGAAGCAGGCTCAGCCGGAAAAGATACAAGGGGGTTAATCCGAGTCCACCAGTTTAATAAAGTAGAAATGGTTAAATTAACTACTCCGGAAGCAAGCCCTGCGGAACACGAAAAATTAACAAGAGATGCAGAAATTTGTTTAGAAAAATTAGGACTTCCATACAGAAGAGTAGCTCTTTGTACGGCTGATATCGGGTTCAGCGCAAATAAATGCTTTGATTTAGAAGTATGGCTTCCTTCTTATAACACATATAAAGAAATTTCAAGCTGTTCTAACTATGGTGATTATCAGGCAAGAAGAGCTAATACAAGATACCGTACAAAAGACGGGCAAATTAGGTTTGTTCATACAATTAACGGATCTGGATTGGCAGTCGGCAGAACATTTGCTGCAATTCTTGAGAACTTCCAGCAAGAGGACGGAACAGTAATAATACCTGAAGTCTTAAGAAAATATACCGGATTTGATAAAATATAAAAGAAAATGGTGCGGTAATAACTGCACCATTTTCATATATTTCTTAAAAAGGTTTTATTATTGTAGAGGTGAACATGATGATTACCATAGGTTCAAGTGTACCATTAAATTTTCAGCAAAATTCAACTGCGCAAAAGCGACAAAATCGCGAACTCTTAGCTTACGCTGCTTGCGGCGCTATGCTGACACCTCTGATACCTTTAATAGATGGTGATGGCTTAAAAGAGACCTGCAAAAATAGAAATATTGCTAAATATGTAACAGGTATGGCTGCGGTTGGAGGTTTTTTTACTGCCTCAAATCTTTTATTGAAGAATAAATTTGATAATATAAATGATTTTAAAAAGATGACTTGCAAGGCTTTAATTGGGGCTGTTACTCTCCCTTTAGCTCTTCTTGCTGATAATTGGGCGAGGGTTGGTGAGAAAAAAATGGCTAAAAAATGGTATGGAATAGCAGCGATTACCGGTGCAGCTATAATGTGTATCGCTTCAGAATTAGTTGGTTGCACCAAACAAGCTAAAAAGTGATGAACATTTTATTACATTACTGATTTTTTATTTCAAATAATTTATCAAAACTTATATCTAAAGCCTGCATGACAGCAATGATAGTTATAAGAGATGGATTTGTTTCGCCTCGCTCAATTGTTCCGATGTGCTTTCCTGCACAGATACCCATCTTTTCTGCGAGTTCATCTTGAGAATATCCGGCACGGTTTCTTTCCGCTCTCAAATTTTTTCCAAATATCTTCAAGATTTCATTCTTTTCCATATCAATATAATTGCATATTGACACTTCAGTAGCCACCCGCTATAATTACTGATAGACCATCTAGAGATGGCATATCAGTAATTATAGCTATAGATTATAATACACTGCTACTAAGCACTCTTTCTATGCTTCTCTCAGCAGTGTTTTTTTTAGTATGCTTTTACAAGAAAAACTTTAATTCCTTTATCAAGTCTTTCAATACGTTTCACATATCTATAGTCGGTTATACTGGTAAGAATAAGAACAACAGCAGGAGCTTTACCCGTCATTTTTGCGTAGTAAAGAGATTGGCCTGCGGACTCAGCCCATTTTTTAGCAAAATCAAATTCTATTGCGTAATCTTTTGCAAGACAATCAACCCTTGTCATATCCCACAATACAGCTTCTTTTCTCCCAAAATCCGGAGTGCACCACTGATTAACATAATATGATTCAGCCTGATTTGGCATCATAGACTGGGTTTCATACCATTTTTGCGGAACATAACTTAAACCAAAATAATAAATTCCTGTTGCCATTAATAAAAATGTAATCAGAAAGTGTATTATTTTATTTGAAGCCTTCTTTTTCCGAGCCATTATTTAACCACATCAAGCGTTTCGTAATCATTAAGATATGGCAGGTGTTGTTCTGTGATCAATTCACCCGGAAGCAGAATAGAAATCCCTGGAGGACATTCTGCAACAACTTCTGCAGAAATCCTTCCAATGGCTTCTTCTTTTCTTATTGTTTCTTTTTCTGCATAGAATGCATCTCTCAGGCTCATTTTTATTTGAGGTTCAAGCATAGGCATATGCTTACGTTTTTCAAGATAATAAATATCTTGATAATTTGTTGAGGCAATTTTTTCTAAGCAGTCTGCAAGATATTTAAAATCAGAACGTTTGTTGCCTATATTACAAAGGATTAAAACTCCAATGTCCGAAGCAGATTCTACTTCAATACCAAAATCAATTTCCAGTATTGATTCAAGCCTTTTTCCTGAGAGTCCGTCTATTTTAATAAAAACTTTTGTAACATCTGTTTTGTATCCGAAATCACCTTTAAGCTGATGCAGATTAGGTATAGAATCAAGCCTTGTTCTTAAATATTTAGCATTTTTAATTGCTCTATCAAGGAGTTTTTGTCCGTTATTGGATTGAAGATTTGCCCTTGCTGCATCAAGGCTAGCCAGAAGCATCAGTGACGGGCTGGTTGTATGTAAAAGTTTCAAGGCTTTTTCAACTGCAGAAACATCCAAGCAGGAGTCTTTGGCTATATGGAGCATAGAGCTCTGACTCATACTTCCGCCAGTTTTATGAAGTGAATGAACAACAGCATCTGCGCCTAGTTTGAGAGCTGTTTCAGGAAGATGTTTGTTAAAATTCCATAAGCATCCGTGAGCTTCATCAACAAGAAGCGGAACTCCGTACTTTTTACAAACATTGCTTATTGATTTAATATCTGATACAACACCTTCATAAGTCGGGTTTGTAATCCATACCATTGAGGTGTCAGGGTTTTGTTTGAGAAGTTCTTCTATTTTACCTCCGTCAATATTTCCCCATACAGACCAGTCTTCAATTCTGTTCGGGCATACCCATATTGGCTCAGCGCCTGAGATTATCAGGCCGGTTAATATTGACCTGTGGCAGTTCCTGTTAACAATAACTTTTTGTCCTTTTTTAGTAAGTGACATAGCAAGAGCAAGATTTCCTGCTGTTGAACCGTTAAGCAGGAAAAAGGTTTTCTTTGCGCCAAAAGCTTCTGCAGCAAGTTCCTGAGCTTCTTTTATAGGCCCTGTTGCAGGATGAAGTGTTCCAAGATTATCAAATTCATCGGTGGTATCTATATTTAATGCTTTTTCACCGATTAGTTTTCTAAAGTCTTTGAAAATGGCTTTACCTTTTGTGTGTCCAGGAATGTGGAATTGGTAAGTCGGATTTTCATATGCTGTTTTTAAAGCATCTACAATTGGTGCTTTAATTTTGGTTGTTTCATTAAGTTTATTATCTTGTTTGATATTTTTAGCCACTTCTTACTTCCCTTTTTTTATAACATAATACCTGAAAAAAATTTTTTTTGCCATCTAAAAACTAATCCATCGGACTAAACTTTTAAATCTTTTGGTCGTTAAAATGTTTTACCCGATTGTGTAATATACAATTGGGAGAGATTTATGCAAATTGATGCAGGCATAGATAGAAAAGATAATTTGGCAAAGGTGAGCGAAAAGGTTACTGTACCGGCTCGCTCACGTTCTTATAATTTGTGCGTCAAGGCAGATGCTTTAAGGTTTGCCAAGATGTATAAAGAGTCTGTACAAGCATATCTTCAAGCAATAATGATAGACAGGAACGAAACGAAACCTTATTTCGGGCTTGCTATGTCTTATAAATATTTACAAGATTATAAAAAAGCAATAGCTACACTTCTTAAGCTTATAAAGATTGATGACAGCAATGATGATTACTTTTTTGAACTGGGCGTATGTCATCTTTTAGATGGCAACCCTGCCGGTGCAATTGAGCATTTAATCAAGGCTATATTAATAAATAGAGATAATCTTGAAGCTCAAATACAGCTCGCAATTGCACACGAACTGGTTGACGAAGCTGATTTATCTTTAATGATTTATAATAAGCTTATAGAAACTAATCCTGAATTTTTGAAAGCGTATTACAATAAAGCTGCAATGCTTATGGGTATGGGTGATTTTATGGAAGCATCAAGAACATTCTTCCAGCTTATAAAGCGTAACCCTGATTACTATAAAGCATATCTTGGAATAGCAATGAGTTTTGACAAGATGGCAAAATACAAGGATGCCATCAGGTATTATAAAAAATTCCTTGAATTAAAGCAGTTTTCTGAGGATGCAATTTTTGCCAGAAATAGAATTAATGAATTGAGGGCTGAATATTTTTCAAAAGACAATTCTCTTACTCTTATTGAGTAAGTTACCCTGTAGTAGACCATATGGTCTATATAAATTTTGCAAGTTTAACCCTTGGATTGATGTTATCCATGCCCTTATATAATACACTGTTAATGTAGACTAAGGGAGGGGTAAATTGTACCCCTGTAATTTAAATGGTGAGGAAGGCGTAAGATGAATCTTACGGGATTAGACATAACTTTACAGCGTATAAATACGATTGAAAATCGCTTTCAGTCGCTTATGTCTTATGGTGTACAGCCTGATGAGGATTTTCAGAAAATTCTGGACTCTTCAATTTCTCACAGCAAAAATCCGAGCGATGCTTCCAGAAGCGAAATTGAAAACTTAATAGAAAAATATGCTGATAAAAACGGACTTGACTCTGATTTTGTAAAGGCAGTAATTAAGCAGGAGTCAGGATTTAATCCAAATGCTACCTCTCATTGCGGAGCAATGGGCTTAATGCAGTTAATGCCTTCTACAGCACAGGGACTCGGGGTTACAAATGCTTATGATGCAGAGCAGAATATTATGGGCGGGACAAAATATCTGAAAGGGCTTATGGACAGATTTGATAATAACAAGTCTTTAGCTCTGGCTGCGTATAATGCAGGACCTAATGCAGTGAAAAAATACGGCGGAATACCTCCTTATATGGAAACTCAGAACTATGTCAAAAATGTTTTGGGTAGTTATGAGCGTATGAAAGGAGATAAGTAATGATTGTAAGAAGTTTTGAATCAGCCGCAAACGGTATGCTTGCTCTTATGGACATGAATGATAATACAGCCAATAATCTTGCTAACGTTAATACAATCGGCTATAAAAAAGGTTCTTTAAGATTTAAGGATGTAATGCAGTCTGCTGTGTATTCACAAGAAGGTTCTATTATTAGAAATATGAATGAAAATAATTACCTCGGCAGTTTAAGTGTAGGCAGTCAAAGTATGCAGTACACTCATGATTTTTCTCAGGGAGCGCTTACCAAAACATCCAATCCGTATGATGTTGCAATTGAAGGCGATGGGTTTTTCAAAATACAGGATATTGATGGAAATATTTCATACACCAGAAACGGTTCTTTTGTAGTTGATAGAGGTTACTGGCTGAAGACAAAACAGGGCGAGTTTGTTCTGGATGTTAACAATAGAAGAATTAGAATGCTTCCGGAAGATATGGAAGATGAAACTGTTTTCAGAGATAGAAAAGATATAGTTATTGCCGAAAACGGTAATATCGAGATAAATTCTTATAATCAGAAAATACCGCTTCAAACTATAGGTATCTATGATTTTTCAGACAAAGATGATTTGTTTGAAATAGGGGACGCAAAATTTGTTCCGAGAGATATAATTAACAATCCGGAGCTGCGTTCTGAGAAGTTTTCAATACAGCAGGGAATGCTTGAACTTTCAAATTCAAACGTTATACAAGAAATGATTAATACAATCAACACATCAAGGAATTATGAAAGTTTAACCAAAGTTGTAAGCACTAATAGCGATATGCTTACAACAGCAGTATCAGTGGGAAGGATAAGAACGGCTTAGGGTATAAATAATCGTCAGCGGAGTAACGGTTACCAGACTAAATTAGGAGAGAAGAGATAAAATGTTAAGAGCATTAACAACAGCAGCAACAGGTATGATAGCACAGCAAAACTATCTTGATGTAATTGCAAACAACGTAGCAAACGTTAACACTACTGCATTTAAACAATCAAGAATAGAATTTCAGGATTTGTTATCTCAAGCAACCAGAACTCCGGGTGCGTTGATGAACCAGGGTACTTATCAGCCGGTTGGTATTGAAATTGGGCTTGGTGTTAAGACTGCTGCAACAACCCGTGTATTTACGCAGGGTGTTGCAATCTCAACAGGCCGCCAGCTTGATATTGAAATTGAAGGTGAAGGTTTCTTGCAGGTTATGAAGGAAGACGGCTCTCTTGCTTACACCCGTGACGGCTGTCTGCAGGTAGACTCATTAGGACAGCTTTGTACAAATGATGGTTTATTAATCCAGCCTTCTGTATCAATACCGCGTGATGCTACAGAAATCACGATAACTCAGGATGGTAATATTTCTGTAACACTTCCGGGGCAGACACAACAGTCAATTGTTGGTTCGCTTCAGCTTGTAAAATTCCAGAACCCTTCCGGACTGTTATCAATCGGGCACAACCTGTACAAAGAAACACAGGCGTCAGGAAACCCTGTTCAGGATACTCCGGGTCAGAATGGTCTTGGCTTAATCCAACAGTGTATGCTGGAAGGTTCTAACGTTCAGATTGTTGATGAACTTGTAGGGTTGATTAAAGCAGAACGCGCATTTGAATCAAATTCAAAGATAATTAATTCTTCAAGCAACATTCTTCAATTAACTAACCAGATGGGCTAGTGGCGTAAATGAGCTCCACTTTGAATAAGAGGATAGGTAATGAATAAACTTTTGACAACAGTATTAATAATGATGATAGGAGCACTGGGTGCAAATGCCCAGATGGTTTCTTCTTCGGATGTAAAAACTGCTGTTGCCAATATTCTTGAAACAAACTACAAAAAAATGACAAACGGTGATGTTGAGGTTAAAGTTTCAGCAACACCTTTTGCTCAGCTGCAGCTGCCTGACGGCAAGATAAATTACAAGATTGTTTCAGGCGGGGATAAGGTTGTTCCGAGAGATATTAAAAGGGTTGATATTTACGTAAACGGAGCTTTTGTAAAAACTCTCAATCTTCCTGTTCAAACAGTTGTATATAAAGAAGTTCTTGTTGCAAGCGATTTTATTAACAGAGAACAGGCTCTTACGAAAGATTGTACTACAGTAAAAAAAGTAGATGTTTCAATGAGAATGGATTTTGTTCTTACTGACAAAATGCTTGAGAAAGAAATAACAACAAAAAAAGCATTTCAAAAAGGAGAGGTTATAGACAGAAGATTTGTAAAAATGCGTCCTGATGTTATGAGAAACGCGGATGTGAGAATTTTCTTTGTTTCAAACGGCGCAGTAATGATTTCTATAGACGGAACTGCAATGGCAGATGGTATGACAGGTGATTACGTAAATGTAGAAAACAAGAATTACAAAAAAGTTTATAACGGTAAGGTTATCGGGGAAAACAAGGTTTTAGTAAATATTTAAACTAAATAAAAGGTAAGTATTATGAAAAGAATTGTATCAAGTTTATTAATAATGATGTTGATGTTGGGGGGATTATTACCAGCTTGCGCAATTGATGCGAAAGTAAGAATTATGGATTTAACCCATATTAAAGGTGTGAGAGAAAACCAGCTAGTGGGTTACGGTGTCGTTGTCGGTCTGCCTGGAACAGGTGATAACTCTCGTTCAACTCAGATTACAAATAAAATGCTCTTAAGAAATTTAGGAACTGTAATTGAGCAGGAAAACTATATTCAAAAAGGTGCTTCTGCTGCTGTAATCGTAACAGCTACAGTTCCTCCGTTTTCTAAAAACGGTGATAAAATTGATGTAACAGTTTCTGCAATGGCAGACTGTAAAAGTTTAGAAGGCGGTGTTCTTGTTCAGACAATATTAAAAGCACCTAACGGTGAAGCTGTTGCTGTTGCACAAGGTCCTTTATCAGTAGGCGGTATTAATAAAATTGCAGGCGGGTCTTCGGCTAGAACTGCAATTACTACAACTGGTAGAATTCCGGGGGGTGCAATTATTGAACGTGATATTTATACAGAAATCGGAGATGAAAATTCAATAACACTTTCTATTGACCGCTCTGATTATACACTGGTTTCAAGAATTGCAAAAACAGTATCTCAGGTAGCTCCGGCGCAGGCAATTGACGGAAGCTCTGTAAGAGTAGAAATTCCGGCAAGATTTATAAATGACAGGGTTAATTTCCTTTCAATTATAGAAAATCTTGAAGTATCTCCGACTATGGATAAGGCAAAAGTCGTTGTTAATGAAAGAACCGGAACGGTAGTAATAGGAGCTGATGTAAAACTTCTACCAGCTGCTGTTGCGCACGGTAATATAACAGTTACGGTTTCTACGACAAATGATGTTTCTCAGCCGAACGGTTTCTCCAACGGTGCAACCGTCGGGTTTGAAAACTCTGATATTCAGATTAATAAAGCTCCGGGAAGCTTAGTAACAATGCCGGCTAATAGTAATCTTAATGATTTAGTCAGAGCATTGAACTCTATCGGGGTAGCACCGGTTGATTTAATCTCAATATTGCAGGCGCTCAAAAAATCAGGAAGCCTGCAGGCTGATTTAGTAATTATTTAGGGGTAAATGTTAATTTTATTGGGAATTGGTACTACAAGTTAAAAGAGGAATAAATGGACTTTTCAACACCTACAATAGATTTAATAAAAAGCGGACTTAATAACGCACAAACTGTAAATTCAGATCAGGTTCTTTATAACAGAATTAAAGAATCCGGCGATTCTAAAGAACAGTTAAGAAAAGCTGCAACAGAATTTGAGTCCATATTTGTAACCAAAATGCTTTCTGAAATGGATAAAACGGTTGATCATGAGAACGGGCTTTTTGGCAAAGAAAGTCAGTATGTTGATACTTTTAAATCAATAGTTTACCAGCAGATGGGGCGTGATATTGCAAATAACCCGAGAACAAGCTTTGGATTTGCAGACCAGATTTACAGACAAATGGAAAAATACGCAAATTAGTGTAAAGGAAATTATAAATGTTACCAAGAATAGAACAAAATTCAGTACAACAGTTCAGCGCATTAAATGCCTTTAAATCAGCACGAGCGCTTCCTAAGCAGGAAGAATCTGAAAATGTAGAAGTATCAAGGGGTACAGAAACTACTTCTGCACAAACGCTTCTTGATAGAATTGATGTAAATGAAGTGAGAGAATGTGCAAAGACTGTTGGAGAATTCAATATTTCAGACGATGACATAAAATATGGTCTGCTGTATGGTAGAAGTGTTATAGCAGAATACTTATGCTAGGGATGTTGGGGATTTAAACCGGCTAAATGAGGAAGAGGAAATGAAAAGAGTATTAATATCTATTGCTATATTAACAATGACAACAATGACAGTAAACGCAGAATCTCTGTTTACTCTGGGTGCAACTCAGAATTATGCAGGCGTTCCGCGCTCATTGTTCGGCGGTGTTCAAGCGCATCAAATCGGCGACTTGTTATCAATAATAATGCAGGAAAATATTACGGTAAGTGATAACTTAACCTATTCTTCTGAAAAATCATCTAACACAGTTGATACTTTTACAACTTTTCTGAATAAATGGCTGGGACTTTCGCTCAAAGATTCTAACGGCTACGGTGGTTCTAATGAAGTTTCTAACTCTGCTGCCGGCGGACGTTCAATGACTTTCGGCGACAAGATTGCAGTTCAGGTTGTGCAGCAGCTTCCGAATGGAAATCTTGCTGTGCAGGGAAAGAAAACTCTTGTTAACGGCAACGAAAGAATGGATTTCATCGTAACCGGTGTTGTTGACCCTAGATGGCTTAATGTAGACGGCGAAATATATTCATATAATGTATCGAATCTACAGTTTGCACTTTCAGGACGTGGTGCTATTTCTAGAAACCAGAACGAAGGTATATTCAACAGATTTGTTAAGTACTTATTCTAGTGTAGAGGTTACAGGATTAACGTAAAATGGATAAAAAATTATTTCAAAATTTAATAGATATTTTGGACGAAGAGATTAATGCTTATTCAAAAATGAAAGAATATTTTTCCGAAAAGAAAGAAATTCTAAAAAAAGCAAAGCCTGACGATTTAGGAGTTCTGGATAATAAAATTATTGCACTGAACAATCAAATTGTGAAATTAAATAATTCCCGAAAAGAATTGGCTGTTCAAATCAACGGTGAAGATACCAATATGTCAGGTTTTATCGCTGTTGCAGAGAAGGAAGCTCCGGAATATGTTGATGCGTTATCAGAAAGAAAAGTAAAGATTTGTAAACTTATTCCTGAATTAATGTTATTAAATAATCAAAATGTGGAATTATTAAAGCATGGCATCATAATCTCTAACAAGATGTTGGAAACAATAATTGATGCATTTGCTCCTCAAGGATGTAATTATAACGGAGCAGGCAAAACAGACTCACAAGAATACGACTTGTGGACCATAAACGAAGAAATATAGAGGCATAACAGCCTTTATTAAATCTGAGTTGCATGAAACAAAATAAAATGAGGTAAATCATGGTTAGCTTGTTATCATCACTGAATATGACAGCAAATACGCTTTCAGTAAACGAAAAAGCAATAAGCGTTGTATCGCATAACGTTGCGAATATGAATACCGAAGGGTATCATAAACAGCGTGTAAATTTGCAGACAAGAAATATTGCAGGTGCTATAGGTAACAATGTTAATAACCAGATAAAGGCTAATGGCGGTGTAAAGATTGCAAATGTTATACGATACAATGATGAGTATCTAAATAACTATTACAGAACCCAGCTGTCAGAGCAAAGTAAGCTTGGACAGCAGCTTGACGGGCTTAAAGATCTGGCATCAATTTTAAATGATTTAGAAGGAACCGGTATAGACGGAGCACTTTCTGATTTTTATGAAGCTTTGAATAATCTTAATGAATATCCTGCTAGTTCTACTGCTAGAATAAACTTTATAGAAACGGCAAAGACCTTGACTTCAACAATGAATTCAAAATACCAGCAGCTTCAGGAAAATACTACGAAGGCTCTTGGTGACGGCGTAAGTCAGGAAAGTCTTGAAAATTCAAAAATTTATGTTCAATATAGAGAACTTAATAATAAGCTTGAAGAACTTGCAAGTGTAAATAAAGCCCTTATTACAACGCAGACAGGTACTCTTGAGGCAAATAACCTTCTTGATAAACGTGACTTGATTTTGAACGAAATTGCAGAATTTACAGATATCAAAGTCGTTGAAAAACATAATGGTGCGGTAAATCTTTATATAGGAGATACTGCTGTTGTAAAATGCGCAGAAGTTACCGGAAAACTTGAAATCCAGACCGCAAAATCATATTGCGATTCTCAAAATCCTCCAATAGCTTATCCTGATGACTGGGATGGTGAAAATGCTGTTATTAGTATTGTAAATCCTGATACAGGTGAAGTAATCAATAAAAACGCAAATGCAGATATAACCTCAGGTGCGCTTGGAGGACTGCTTCACTTTGCAACAGATAACGGGGATGGTGAGAATGGAATTAATGCCGGAACAGTTATGAAAGGACTGGACAAGCTGGCACAGTCAATTGCAGATATCTTCAATGACTTGAATACCAGAAACGGCGCTTATTGCATTAATCCTGATGATACAACAAAACTGCAGGCAACAACAGCGGATAATCTAATTTTTGTCGGGGCAGACGGTACAGGACAGGGAATTACTGCAGGAAACATACAGATTAACTCAGATTTGCTTACAGATGACGGCTGCTGGAAGATTGCCTGTGCATATTTTGGCGACCCTGCAACTAACTTTGATGAAAATGCTATTGGTAATGCTCAAAACGTAGTTGATATGCTTGGAACAAGAACTCAAAAAATTGCAGATCTTGATGGTATGTCGCTTGAAGACTTTTATACTGGACTTGTTGGTAAAGTAGCATCAGCAGGAAGCAATATTCAGTCTTTATACGACACACAGTCAGAAGTGATTAACTCTATCGAAAGCAAGATTAAAGATGCAACAGGTGTTGATTTGAATGAAGAGCTGGTAGATTTAGTAAAGTATCAAACCGCATATTCTGCAGCTGCTCAGGTGTTTAATACCTGCAATAGCTGTCTGGACGTGCTTATGAGCTTAGGAGGTTAATTGATATGGTAAATAGAATTTCTACATCAGGCAGATATTCACAGCTTATAGCTGATATGCAAAAGCAGCTTAGCAACTATAATAAGTTAACCCAGCAATTAGCTTCCGGCAGCAAGGTTAATAATATTACAGACAACCCGATTGCTGCTGTAAATATTTTGAATACAAATAGACAGTTAGGGCAGATAGATATCTTTACTCAAAATGTAGAAATGTCAATGAAAGAATTAAGCACTCTCGATGATTTGATGGATTTAGCAACCGGTTATCTTTCTACTGCATGGGATAAGGCTGTACAGGCAAATAACCAGACGTACGGTAAATCTTCTCTTGAAGCTTTGAAGGTTGAGATTGATGAAATTACAAAGACAATGGTAGATCTTGCGAATACTGAATATAATGATAATTATATTTTTGGCGGAACGAATACTAAGATTTTGCCGTATGAGCAGGCTGAAAATGGTGATATTATTTATAATGGAACACCTTATGATAACAAAGATTATATAAGACAAACAGAAGTTGCAGACGGGGTTTTTGAAGTAATAAACACAACAGGAGATAAGGTTTTTGGTTATTATAAATCAGCTGTAGAACCAGGTAACGGTGTTTATACTGATGCTAACGGCAAGCGTGTAATAGAATCAACAGATGCAGGTACTGGGCAAAAGGTTTATAAATATGAAAACGGGGTAGAATACACCGGTGATGTTGCAGATTTAACTGATGGCGCGGAAGAAGAAGCTGTAGGGGTTATGGGGGCATTGAGAAAGCTTAGTAATTCTCTGGGGACTGTTGTTGAAGGGCTCGAAGCTGGAGATGATGCTATGGTTCAAGAGGGTTATGCAGAAATGAATTCAACTCTGGATATGTTCTCGGATTCTCTAAATACTATTACAACAGAGCAGACCAAATTCGGCGGAGTATACAACCGTATGGAAATGTCTACTTCAACTCTTGAAACAAATGGTGATAATTTGACTGCTTATCTTTCACAAATAAAAGATATTGATATAGCAACCGCCGTAACAGAGTGGATGCAGGCTCAGTATGCATATCAGGCAAGCTTGCAGGTAACCTCTGCCTCAATGGGGATGAGCCTGTTAAATTATATGTAAATATTAACTCCCCCTCCTCACGGATGAAGAGCGGGGATATGATAAATATAGTCTACAATTTTAATATACTTACCATTTTTAAGGACATTCATTGTCCTTTTTATTTTTTTGTAATATAATTAGAACCATAAGTTTATCGGAGGGAGTATGACAAAAAACGTTATTTGCATCAAATGGGGTACAAAATTCGGTCCGGAATACGTGAACAGATTGTATCACATGGTTGAGAAAAATCTATCGATTCCGCATAGATTCGTGTGTTTTACTGACAACAGTGAAGGTCTTGCAGAAGGTATTGAAACAAGAGAACTGCCTCCGTATGAAGATAATCCTAATATCGGTGATAAAGGCTGGAGAAAGCTTTCATTATTTAATGAAAAGCTTGCTGATTTAGAAGGGACAGCTCTTTTCCTTGATTTGGATATTGTAATTCGGTCTGATTTAACTCCTTTCTTCGAGGCTGAAGGAGAATTTCTTATTGTAAAAGATTGGGATTTCCCGGATGATATTATTGGCAACTCGTCTGTTTTTAGATTTGAAGTGGGAAAACATCCGGATGTTTTGGAAAACTTTTATAAACTAGGTAATGAAATAAGACACGATTATAAAAATGAACAGGCATTCCTTTCTTACGAAATGGATAGAAAAGGTATTCTTAAATATTGGGGTTCTGATTGGTGTGTAAGTTTTAAACGAAATTGCCTGCAGCCATTCCCGCTTAATTTTTTCTTGATGCCAAAAGATCCTGAGAATGCTAAAATTATAGTATTCCACGGCAGACCAACTCCGGAACAGGCTTATAAAGGTTTTATGGGAAAAGGCGGATTAAGGTACGTTAAACCTACTAAATGGCTTGATAAATATTATCAGTAGGTGCTGAAAATGCTTCTTTTAGAAATTATAATTACAATTTTATTTTATTTATTTCTTCCCTTTTATTTTGTTGAACGTGTTATTCACAAAAAGTCACATGGATGGAAGGAAAAATTTGCTTACGTCAAAGAATTTACAAAAGAGGATAAAGTAATACACATTCATTGCTGCTCTGTAGGTGAAGCTTTAGCAATAGAAAATCTGCTTAAATCGATTCGTGCAAACTTTCCGGAAAATAAAATTGTAGTAACGACATTTACATACGCTGGCCAGCAGATTGCACAGAAAAAATATGCGGAACTGGCAGATTATATTACTTATTTCCCTTTTGATATGCCGCTTTCGGTAAACAGATTCTTGGCAAGAATAAAACCACAGGTTTCGATTATAGTAGAAACGGAAATCTGGCCGTATTTTGCCTATAGTTGTAAAAAACGCGGTATTCCTCTGTTTATCATAAATGCAAGAATTTCAGATAAATCATATGGTCAGTATAGACGAATGAAATTTTTCTTTAAGAAAATATTGCAGAACTATTGTGCTGTATATGCACAAAGTATTGAGGATATGGATAAATTTGTTTCTATTGGGATGAAACGTGAAAATGTTGAAATGATGGGAAATCTGAAATTTGATGTCAAAAGAACAGATGAAAATGTCGATATAGGGCAGGAAAATTTCCGTATTCTTCTTGCAGGAAGTACGCATAAACCGGAAAATGAAATAGTTATAAATAATTATAAAAAACTTAAAGAAAAATTCGGGGATTTAAAATTATTAATAGCTCCAAGACACATGGAACGGGTTCCTGATATTAAAAACCTGTTAGAAAAATATAACCTTTCTTACGGTCTTCGTTCCTGCAATGATAAATTTAGCTGTGAAATTGATGTAATAATTCTTGATACACTGGGTGAATTAAAGAAAATGTATTCAATATGTCATCTTGCATTTATTGGAGGAAGCTTTAACAAAACAGGCGGTCACAATCCGCTTGAAGCTGCGATTTATGAAAAGCCGGTTGTGTCAGGCCCGTCGATTTTTAACTTTAAAGACATTTATGATATTTTATGTAAATCCGGTGCAGGCAAGGTTGTTAAAACTCCGGAAGGAATGTTTGAGTATCTTAAAAATCTTTTGGAAAACCAGGCGGAGTATGACAGAACAAAAGAGGCTTCTCAGAAAGTGTTTGAGGCTCAACGCGGTGCAATAAATTTTGTGATTGATAAACTTAAGGCTGTTTTGAAATAATAATTAAATTTCTTTCAAAAACTTCATCTAATGGCAAAGTATACGTAATAATTTCATCAATTTTTGCATTATTTTTTGCAAGAACTTTTATTGCATTTCTAATTTCTTCCTGTGCTTTTCTGGATTTGTAAGCAGCAAAATACCCGCCGGCTTTCAAAAGCGGTAGTGCATATTCACAGATTTTACTTAAATCTGCTACCGCACGGCTTGTAATTACATCGAATTTTTTATTTTTTATATTTTCAACCCTGTCACATATAGTTGTTAAGTTTGTTAACATCAATTCTTCTTTTATTTCATTGATTGCGTTAATTTTTTTTCTTATGCTGTCAATTCCAGTAACATTAAATTCAGGGTATTCGATTGCAATAGGAACGCAAGGAAATCCACCTCCGCAGCCAATATCAAGAATATCTCCGGCGGTAATATTATATTTTTCAAAAAATAATTTTATTCCAAGAGAGTCATAAATATGTTTTTCAAAAAGTAATTTTTCATCATTTTTTGAAATTAGGTTAAGTTTTGCGTTCTTCTGCAAAAACACTTCGATATATTTTGTAAAATCAGCTTTAATCTTAAGTTTATCCATATTTTCTTTCTAAATCACTAAAAACATCCTTATCCATACGCAGTTTCATATCTTTTACTCTAGCCTCTATTTTGGATATGTTAATAGAATCGCCTAAAGTTTGTGCTATTCTTCTTGCCTTAAAGTATTCAATAAGTGCTTTCTTGTTAAGTGAGATGTTATTGTAATAATAATCCCCCAGAGCCAGCGTTGCTTCAAGCAGATAGAAATCTTCATTTATAAACTCGGCGCTTTGTTTTGCTTCAATCAGGTATTCAAGAGCCTTTTTGTCTTTTTCTTTTATGCAGATTTTCGCAAGATATGATGCATTATAATAAATTCCGTCATAATTGTTATTTGACTTTTCTATATCATAAGCTTTTGTAAAACAATCTCTGGCATCTGAAAGATTTTCATTATCAAAGTAACAGGAGCCCATGTTGGAATATGCAAGAACTTTGTAAGGATTTCTTCCGCCTATAGTTATGCATTTTGCATAATATTCGAATGCATTTTTTTCATCCTGCCTGTCATCATTTGCAAGAGCGTATTTAAAATAAAGCTCTGCACGGGTTTCATTTGTAGTATTATCATCAAGTGACTCAAGTGCTTTCTGATAATAAGAATATGCTTCATCTGGATTGTTCATCGCAGAATAAATATTACCCAGCAGTGTGCAAGATGAAACCATAAGTGATTGAGGTGTATCAACTGAATAAATTACTTTTTTTATAGTTTCAATTGCTCTTTCATTTTTGTACATCAGAAAATACAGGTCAGTGAGTTCATAATACAAATAATTTAAGTTTATAACCTCATTATTTTTTTTGTAGAAAAGTTCAACCAGCTCATAATAATGCTGTGCCGTTTGATAATCGCCAATTTCTTTGTATAAACGTGCTAGAAGCATTCTTGTTTCAATAAGGGTGTGTATATCAACTTCCGGGGAATTTATAATTTCAATAAATGTTTCAATGGCTTCTGTATTTTTCTTTTCTTCAGCAAGTTTTTTTGCTCGTTTAAATTTTTCATCAATAGTTGGAGATTTTTCAATTGTTTCAGTTTTTATTCTTGGGGTTACTGTTTCTACAATCTGCGGCTGTGGATTTTTTCCGCTTTCTATTTCAGCAATTCGTTTATTATGATATTCGATTTCTGCTCTCAAAGCATGTCTTGAAATCATAATTTCACGAGTTTGAAGCGGCTCTTTAAGCTGCTTTTCATAAATATTTATAATATATTTATGCAGTTTTATTTCTGTCTTTGCCGGGATTGAAATATCAATATTCTGCTGGAAATAATCTTGAACGTAAACAGTTTCGCCAACCTGAAATATCATTAAATTATTTTTCAGGTACTCAAGCGAAAACTCGTCATACAGTTCAAAAACAGCAAGAGCATTTAATGTTAATCCGTGTCTTACAGTTCTAAGAAACCAGAAAAAGTTCCGAATAGTTGCAGGAACCATATTGATGTAAGTTAGCCCGAGATACGAATCAAAGCTCATTCCAGACTGTGCAAATTTCCCCAGAAAATCTCCGAGCTGAGCTTTCATTGCCTGTACAATTTTGAGTGATAGTGCTGTGTAGTAGTAATATCCTCTTGTATATTTATAAAAATCTTCTAAAACCGTATCAGTACCGGTTATCTGGTAAGAAGAAATAAATTCGCGAAATATATCTTTAGAAAAAGCTTTAAGAAATACTTTTTTACCGACCTTTATGCTTCCAAAAATACCAGGTGTCATCGCTCTTGTAGATGCTATTATTTTGACGTTTGTCAGCTGAGATAGTTTTTCAAGGAAGTCAATTACCAATCCATTATTTTCAGCACTAATATCGTCGTAAGAATGAAGTATTATTACAAAAGGCTTTTTTATAGAAGAAATGTACTGCTGTAATTTTACAGAAAGTGTTGTTACTTTTGCGTTAATATTAACGGCTTTAGAAAGTGTGGTTTTTTCAATAACATCAATAAATGAAATTAGAATATCATCGCAAACAGTAGATGCTTTGCAATAATATTCTAATTTTATTACATCTTTATTAATAAATTCAGAAACATAATTTATAAACTGCCTCTTACCTGTTCCTAAAAAACCGTGAACGTATAGAAGTATATCGTCCGAATTGAAAAAATCTACAGCTTTGATAATTTCAGCGTAATTATTCTTCAAGAGAAATTTATTAATGCAGCCCGCTTCCGGTAAATTAATATTTTCTGTATCAACTGAGCTATCCAAAAAATTATATTCCATAACACGATTTTAAATGATATTTATGTAATTTGCAAATATTTTGGTATAATAGAATAGCGGATAAATTAGGAGGTGTAAAATGTTTCATATATGTTTGCAGCTGGGATTAACGGCTATAATAGCTTATTTAATCGGCTCAATACCTACCGGCTACTTAATAGTAAAAGCTAAAACCGGAAAAGATATAAGGACAGTAGGTTCAGGCTCAACCGGAGCAACAAATGTAAAAAGGGTGCTGGGAAAAAACTATTTTTTCCTCGTTATGCTTCTTGATGCTATTAAAGGGGCTCTTCCTGTAATATTAGCAAAAATGTTTGTAACTGTAGCTCTTTCGATTGGTCTGGCTCCGGTCATTGCAGCAGTAGCTGTTATTATCGGGCACAGCAAGTCAATCTTTTTACAGTTTAAAGGCGGCAAATCAGTTGCTTCAGGTGTAGGAACTATTATTGCATTAAACTGGATGGCAGGTTTAATAATTGCAGTTGTATGGGGAATTATAACCTACACTACAAAATACGTTTCAGTCGGGTCGATTATTGCATTGCTGATATCTCCGTTTGTAATGTATTTCTTGAATGCTCCTGCTGCTTATGCTGGATACTGCGCAATAGGTGCACTTTACATTGTTTACTTGCATAGAGAGAATATAAAACGTTTGATACAGGGAAATGAAAATAAGGTGAGATAATGTCAGAAATTTTTGGAAATATTCATTCAATAGAAAGCTGCGGCACGGTTGACGGTCCGGGAATAAGATTTGTAGTATTTACGCAGGGCTGTCCTCTAAGATGCCAGTACTGCCATAATCCTGATACCTGGGATATTAATAAACAGGCAAATCATATGAGTGTTAGCGATATTTTAAAACAATATGAAGGTGTTAAGGAATTTTGCTCTGGTGGGATTACGGTAACCGGCGGTGAACCGCTTTGTCAGATTGAATTTGTTACAGAGCTTTTCAAACAAGCAAATGCAAAAGGAATTAATACAGCACTTGATACTTCAGGTATTTTCTTTAATAGTGATAACACTGAAAAAATAGATGAATTATTAAAATATACAAGTATTGTACTTCTGGACATCAAGCATATAGATGACGAAGAACATAAAAAACTTACCAAACATTCTAATAAGAATATTTTAGCTTTTGCAAAATATCTTTCAGATATTAAAAAACCAATGTGGGTAAGACATGTTGTTGTACCAGGTATTACTTTTAAAGAAGAATATTTGACGCGTCTAGGAGTTTTCCTTGCAGGACTTCATAATATTGCCGCGCTTGATGTGTTGCCATATCACGATATGGCTGTGCCAAAATATGAAAATCTAGGTATTGAATACCCGCTTAAAGGTGTTCCGCCTTTATCTCATGAACAGGCAATGGAGGCAAGAAATATTATTATGAAAGCTTATAAAGCAAAAAAAGAGGAGGGTTAAACCTCCTCTTTTAGTTTATATCTTCCAGCTATTTAAATATTCTTCTTGTTCTGCAGTCAAAGTATCAATAGAAATTCCCATTGATTCCAGCTTCAACTTAGCAATGTCAACATCAACGTGTTCTGGCAGTGTGTATAGTTTATTTTCTAATTTGCCTTTATTTTTAACAAGAAATTCAATGCCGAGAGCCTGATTAGCAAAGCTCATATCCATAACAGATGCCGGGTGGCCTTCTGCAGCAACAAGGTTAACTAATCTTCCTTCAGCCAGGACGTATACAGATTTGCCGTTAGTCAGTTTATATTCGTCTAAGAATGGTCTGATGCGTTTAATCTCAACTGTATGTCCTTTCAAATCAGGAACATTAACTTCGTGGTCAAAGTGTCCTGCGTTGCATAAGAAAGCTCCTTCTTTCATAGTCATAATATGTTGAACGTCGACAACATGCTTATCGCCAGTAACTGTTAAGAAAATATCTCCTTCTTTTGCAGCTTCCGCAATCGGCATAACTCTGTAACCTTCCATTGCAGCTTCCAGAGCTTTTAGCGGATCAACTTCGCAAACAATAACGTTAGCGCCAAGAGCCTTTGCTCTAAGAGCACATCCTCTGCCGCACCATCCGTAACCGGAGATTACAACTGTTTTTCCCGCAATAAGAATGTTGGCAGCTCTCATTATACCGTCCATAGCACTTTGTCCGGTTCCATAGCGGTTGTCATATAAATGTTTTGTTAAGCTTGTATTAACTCCAAGTGCAGGGAATCTTAACTCCTTTTGATTTTCCAAAGCCTGTAATCTTATAATACCTGTCGTTGTTTCTTCTGTAGAGCCGATTATATGACTTGCAAGTTCCGGTCTTTCTGCATGTAAAGTCGCAACTAAATCACAGCCGTCATCAATAATTATATCCGGATTGTGGTCTAATGCTGAACGTACGTGCTCTCTATAAACCTCAACAGACTCCCCTGCGTAACCTAATACAGGAATATCCCAGTATTTAACAAGAGCTGCAGCAACGTCATCCTGAGTAGATAATGGATTTGAAGCAATCAGTACAGCATCAGCTCCGCCGTCTTTCATTACTGTACAAAGTGCTGCAGTTTCTTTTGTAACGTGAACACAAGCTGATAATTTTAATCCTGCAAAAGGTTTTTCCTTCAAAAATCTTTCACGAATTTTTCTTAAAACAGGCATGTCTTTCATTGCCCATTCAATATTATTTTTGCCTTGTTCTGCAAGATTAATATCTTTAATGTCATATTTAAGCTGCGTTGAATTCATAACTTCCTTCCTATTCCTTTAAATTTGCTACACTAACTGTATACATTTTATCATCAACATGAACAACAGCCCATCTTAAAGGTTTAATGTTGCGTTTTGTTAACTCTTTTTCGATATATTCTGTTGAAGGATTTCCGTTGTTAGGAATATCAATAAGTTCTGAAACGATTTGCATAATTGATAATAGTTTAGCAAGAATAACAATTCAAAAAAGTAAATGTAAAAAAATCGTAACAATATGTCAAATTTAAATTTTATCGATACTTTATATATTTAATATACAAGGAGGAATATTATGGGAATGAACTTGAATAATGATGTTTTTAGTACCGAGTATGTTTTATCTAAGTGTGATACAAATAAGGACGGTAAAACAACTGTAACTGAATTTTTGAAAGAGCGTAATAATTCAATATTTGGATATGATGATTTAAATAAAAAAGCAATTGCTTTACTAAAGGACTATGCTGGTTCTGATGGTATATTATCGACAGCTGAATATGCAAGCTGGCTGGGAAGTAGTGACTATGACAAACTGTTAGAGGAGAATAAAATTCGCAGTGGAAAAGATATTCAAGAACAGCGCAATAATGGTACATATAAGAGTGGAATCTCAAAAGAACATTTACAAAATTTATTAAGTGATAAAGCATATATGGAAGAAACAGAAAAAATACTCCTTCAGCGTGATGATAAAAACAAAGACGGTATTGTAACTGTTGAAGAATTTACTGAAGGTTTAGAGTTCTTAAAGAAATATGAGGGTGATTATTACCAAAGGGCAGTAGAAGCTGCTAAAAAATATGCAGGTGATGATAAAATTGATGCTAAAGAATACATAACCTGGCTTAATAGCGAAGATTATGGAACAGTGCTAGATGATACTAGAATTATAGATGGTAAAGAGCTTGAAGCGGAAAAGAAAAAAGCAACAAATACTTATGAGGTACCAACTTCGAAGAATTTAACAACATTTTGGAACATTCCTCAATTTTGGAATTTTTCTCAGTTCCAATTCCCTAAATTTAACTTTGCTCAACCATTTCAACTATTTTTTAATTGGAGTAATCCATTAATTTTATTCCACTGTAACTGATTTTGCGAGGTTTCTCGGCTGGTCAACATCCTTACCTAAAAATTCTGCAATGTAATAAGCTAATAGTTGTAATGGAACTACTGCAAGAGCAGGTGATAAGATTTCGGAAATCTCAGGAATTCTAATTATGTAATCAAATAATTCATTTAACTTTGTATCATCCGAATCTGTTAATGCTATCATTCTTGCATTACGTGCTCTTGCTTCTTCTGAGTTAGACAAAATTTTGTCATAAACTTTGCCTTTCATTAATATTGAAAGTACCGGCATTGTTTCATCAAGCATTGCAATCGGGCCGTGTTTTAATTCGCCGGCAGTATAACCTGTTGCGTTAATGTAACTGATTTCCTTTAACTTCAAAGCACCTTCCAATGCAGTCGGATAGTTGATACCTCTTGCTATAAAAATGAAGTCTTTTGAACTAGAAAATGCACGTGCGCATTTTTGTATATCTTCTTTATGGGAAAGTACCTTTTCTATTTTTTGCGGCAGAACAATAAGTTCGTGTTTTAAATCCCTCAATTCTTCTTCATTTACCCCTTTAACCTCAGCCATATAGATTGCAAGCAGGTAGAAAGAAATTAATTGTGCCATATAAGATTTTGTCGCAGCAACAGAAACTTCAATACCTGCATAAACAGGAACAAGGCTGTCGGCTTCACGTGCCATAGTCGAATCCGGTCTATTAGTAACAATTAGGATGTGTGAGCCTTTTGCTTTAGCCTGTCTTACAGCTGTAATAGTGTCAGCAGTTTCTCCTGACTGCGAAACCCCTATCACTAAAGTATTTTGATCTGTAATTGTTTTTCTGTAGATATATTCACTTGATGGCTCTACATCAACAGAAATTCCACAAAAATCTTCAATGATGTACTTACCAACCATTGCTGCATGGAGCGATGTTCCGCAGGCAACGATTTGAATACGGTTTAAGTTCTTTAATTTATCTCTGTCAAGAGTTACTTCTTTTAAGTGTATAGGCTCATCCATTGCTCTGAGTTTACCGGAAAGAACATTTCTTACAACGTCAGGCTGTTCGTGAATTTCTTTGAGCATAAAATGTTTGTATCCCATTTTACTCAGAGCAACCGGTTCCCAGGGTAAAGTTTCAACTTTTCCCTGTATAGAATTATTATCAATATCAATTAATTTCATTGAATTTGGTGTTACTGTAACGATTTGATTATCATCAATGTACATAGCTTTTTTAGTATGCTGAATAATTGCCGGTACATCAGACGCGATATAATATTCATTTTCACCTAAACCAACCAGCAGAGGAGCATTTCTCCTGGTAGCAACAATTGTATCCTTAACATCCTGATGTATAACACAAAGAGCATAGGCCCCTTCTATTTCTTTTGTAGCAAGTCTTACAGCTTCAGTTAAATCATTTGTTTCTGCAAATTTTGTGGCAATTAGGTGTGCAACAGTTTCTGTATCAGTTTGTGAGCGGAAAGTGCATCCTTTTTTCTCAAGTTTTTCACGAAGTTCCTTAAAGTTTTCAATAATTCCGTTGTGAACAATTGCAACTCTTCCACAATTGCATGTGTGCGGGTGAGCATTCGCAACAGTCGGAGCCCCGTGTGTAGCCCAGCGGATATGACCTATACCAATAGTAGATTTAGAAATCTCTGCATAATTTTTTTCAACAATATCTTTTAAGTTTTGAAGCTTGCCTTCTGCTTTGTAGAGCTGAACTTTACCATCAACATTAACAGCAATACCAGCTGAATCGTAACCTCTATATTCAAGATTTGTAAGTCCTTCAAGCAATATATCAATAGCTTTTTTACTGCCAACATATCCTACAATTCCGCACATATATCATACTCTCCTATTATTTTCAGTATTAAGTGGATATTCAACCACTACCAACTCATTCTAGCATAAAATTATAAATTGCCTAATTAAGATTTTCTAAAGAAATCTCTGATTTTATTAATACCGGCAATGCCTGCGGTTGCAAGAGCAACGCCTCCAAAAATTTTAAAATAAAGTGATTTATTAAAATCATTTTTTGCTTTCTCCTTTTTTGTACCTTGGTAAATGTCAGTATTGATTGCATTAATCTTTTGCTTTGCTTCTTTTTCAGAAAAAAGAGTATGCTTAGGAAGCGCTGCAGGTGCTTCTGCTACGGTTATTTTGGGACGTTTGACTTTTGTTTCTGTCGAATAATGCCCTTCTAAAATGTTGTTAATCTCAGTCATTTAGAATAGTTCTCCGTATCTTAAAAGTTTGTGCAACCGGCTTTTGGGAAGGTACATCATTCCAACCTGAGCCGGAATGTCGGGTATTTTCTTGATAATACATTCCTCCATATATTGATTTGCCTCCGGACTTGTAAATCTAAACCCAAGTTTGTAAAAGAACAATGCTGGCGAAGACTCTTTTGTCATCGGTGCTGAAAAAGTGACAATTCTTCCATCAGCTTTAGAGTCAAACATGGCTTTTTCTGCAAGATTTTTAATCGCTTCTGTGCCTAATCCGCATCGAGCTTTAGGTGATTGAATATAATCAATAATATAACAATTTTTTAAGTATTTTATTTGCCGTTTTATTGGCGGTGATACAAATTCTTGTGACGTGAAGAAGTTACTATTATTCTGCGGCAGAATTTCTTCTACAATATCAACATAATCATCTTCTATCTCACCAGGGATAATAATATTATCTCCTCTTTTAACTTTTTTGACTTTAATAATAGCCTTTTCTTTTAGAGGCGGAGTTTTAAATCCTAAAATTGGCGGCATGCTGAAGCTCGATACTGAAGCCATCGGCTTAGCAACTGCCATCTGTGGACGTAAGTCCATAGTTGCAATATTGTTAATCATACCTATCTAACCTATATTTATCTAACCTTACTTATATAAAGTATTGTTTTTCCTAAAAATTGCCTTTTTGTAATAAAAGTTTACATCTGTAGCATTTGTTCGATTTACAAATTACTAAGTTTATGCGATATACAAAAATATGAATAACTGGAAGAATTTTTATAAAAATGAATATTTAGATTCTTTTATGAATTTTTATTCAGAAATATTAAGGAATAGGAAGGTTTTTAAAAGTTTATCAAATTTTGAACAACGAAGATTTTCTGCATTTTATTTTAATTTTTGGATCCAGACGTTAGAACTATTAAAATATTTTATTAGTAGTAATACCTTTATGATATTACCACAGCGTTTTGTTATTATTTATGTTTTAAACAGCAATATCTTTAAAAATGGGAAGCTTTTCTATGATTTGTATTTGGAAATGAAACAATTTAAATCAAACAAAAAAATTATCTCAGAACGATATTGGCAAGATAATTATATTAATTTGTTTGTCGAAATTAATAAGTTTTTAGAATGTAGAATACAAAAGGATGAAGCATATGGCGTTTACAGCTAAATATATAGATGCATCATTATATTATCTTCCTTGGAAAACAAAATTTATTGAAGTTTTTTGTATTCTTTATGCACGTTTATTAAGAAAAATTGATCAAAAACAGAATGTTGATAATATAGTTAAAATATATTTTGAAGCTTTTAGAACAATGTTAAATGTTTTGCAAAAGAAATTAAAAACAGATGAGAATATAAATGTGAGATTTTATCCAGACATTATAGAAGCGGCTTCAATGGTAAATTATATCTCACAAAAATATTTGTTTTTTGAGGTTTTGGATTTTTTGAACCAGTATAATTATAATAATACTGTTGCAAAGTTATTTAAATTGGATTATGTGAAAATTCTGGATGAATTTAGCAGAAAATTCAAAGAGTATACGATACTGGGTGGAAATCGAAACCGAAATTATGTAATTTATGATAACAGTTATTGCTTGTGGGGAATTGAAGAAAAATATTATCATGATTTAATAGGTTTGTTTTCAAAGCTTGATAAATTGAAGCTTGTAAGAATATTTGGTTCAAGAGTTACCCAAGAATATGAAGTTTATTCTGATATTGATTTGATATTTGAAGGAACTTATACGGCAGATGAATTTATAAGGATACGAGAAAATATTCAAAATTTTGAACTTCCTTACATTCTGGATATTTATGACATTTATTTGGGCAATAAGCCTTTTATATATAGAAATATAGTCAGAAGTAATATATTTTATTGCCATGAAAACTATACCTCAATAATATAAAAAAAGGTGAAGCATTATGCTTCACCTTTTTTATTAATCATCGTCAGAAGGGGGCTCTCCACTACCATATATAGGAGGTGGAGGTGGATCTGGTGCCCAAACATTATATACGTAATCACTACTATCCATCGGTTGATGGGTTTCCCAATGGCCCGAAGTATATAATTTAGTTGCATCTGATACCTTCGTTTTATTTAAAAAATCAGCTGCAGTTAGAGAAGACGCTAAGGAGCTTGTAGAAATAGCTATTGCAGCATTTTTAGTCAAAAGAGTTACTGGTTTTAAAGCTTTTGTTTTAGCAGAAGTGTTTCTTAGGTAGTTTTGGATGCCATAGGTGTTTGAAATTGATGAAACTCTAATACTCATATTTACCTCCTTTTTCATAATTAATCATTTTATCATGCGCTCTAATAAAATAATAAATTTGTCAGCTTAAAGTTTACAAAAATTTACTTAAATTTTTTGAATAATATTATTAATTAGCTATTGAAAATAAACTTTATTTTTGTTACTCTTTAATAAGAAATTACTTAACAAAAATTTACTTAATAATTCTTAATAATTTGGGGATAAAAGGTTAAATTTTTTTGTGTGTGGTTTTTTATATATATAGTAGTTATGTGTGTAAGGAGTTTGTCTTATGAAGATTAACGCAGTTGGTGTTGACTATTCAGTTTTGAGAGCGAAAAACAGAAATGTAAAGGAGGCGGAAGCACCAAAAGATATTGCAGGTGTTCCAAAAGGAATGTCAATGATATCTTTTAAAAGTGGTAATCCTCGCCATATAGCTCATATGGTTGCCGAAGAACCATTATTTGGTTTTAATGGCGGCGGTGTTGGTACAGTTGTTAATGATTATAACTTTTTGGATAAAGATGTAGATAAAGTTGTAAAAATAATTCCTTTGTATAACCAGCAGGTAGATTACAAAAAAGATATAGATAAAAAAACAGGGAAAGTAAAAATGCCGATAGCTCAGGAGGTAAAAGTAAGATACATTCCTGATAATTTACCGGCAAACCATCCGTTTAAAGGAAAAGAAGGAACTCCGTTTGTAACAGGACAAGCAATAGATAATGCTACAAACCTTGTAGAATTTCTTGAAAATAAAAAAGACAGTGTGTTTTTATTAGAAGAAGTAAAATCTTCTAAGATGAACTGGGGCATGGAAGAAAATGTTCCGATAAAGATGTTTAGGGCACAAAAGGATCAGCATTTAACAGACCTTATGACTAAAAAGGGTATGTCACCTGAGCTTCAAAACAAACTGGAATTTGTGTTTACATATGTTGATTCAACCGCAAGCATGCCAAAACAATATGCTGACGGTATGAGCTACTCATCAGCTACCGGCTCGGATTTGGAAAAAAGATTTGCTTCCGGCTGGAAAGGACAAGAATATCCAAAATACAATAAGGCTTCTGTAGAACTAATGTCCGGCTTAAAAGAAAAATATGGAATTGATCCAAAGTATTTCTTGTGCTCTGACGGACAGAACATGTTTACGATGCATTATGCCGCACAAAAAAATGCCGCAGGAGATTCATACTGGAAAGACAAATTTTTAGGCGGTGTAGGGCACAATATGAATGCAGGTTACGATCAGCCAATGGGGGCAAGGCAAGCGATTGTAAACCTTGGTGCAACAAAGGAAGAGCTTAAAAATTTAGCTAATAGTGAAGCTTATATAAATGCTCTGAAAAATGGCGAAGAAGAAAAGTTCTTACGAGAAACTGTTTTGAAGAATTTTGCAAGACCTTACGGAATGAATGCATATAGCGTAGCTGTTCATTATGCAAAAACAGGATACTCTCCTATGTTAACAACAGTTTCAGAAGGATATCATGATTCTTTGATAACTAATGATTTAGTTTCTAATATGTATGATGATTTAGTTGAATTAGATAAACTTGGTCGTTTTAAAGGGCTTACAAATCCCCTTATGGATCCAAAAATAACTCCTTTTAGTGATTCGGTATTTTTGCCTGGATTTGGTAATGATGTAAAATTGAAACTTGCAGATGGTTCAACTGTTACAGTTGGCAAACTTCAGCATTTTGATAAAAATAAATGCGATTTAAAAACTGTAAGAGAAATAAAACGCCAAAATAAAATAAATCTTTTAGAGAGATTTAATCCTAAATTTATCAATGCCGAAGAACTGGATAAAGATGGCAAAGTAATTGGCAAACCTAATGAAGGCAGAATGAAAATCTTAACAGGTTTGCCGAATAAAAATTCCAAACTTTACGGCGGGATTTCAGAAGAATATTTGAATAAACTTAAGAACGGAAAAGATGTAAAACTTGTCGTAAGCTGGGGACGTGGCGACCTTCAAAAAGGTATGGATACTGTTATTGATTCTTTCGAAAAATATGTTATAAAACATCCGGAAGAAGATGTAATCTTGCTTTTAGGCGGGCCGATGGAAAATGATGAGGCAAGAAAAGTTGTTGAAAAATTTGAATTATTGAATGCAAAGCCTAATCTAAATGGTAAAATGATGTTTTCAGAAGGTTGGGCACCAGGTAAAGATTGGGCAATGTGTGCGGATGCAGCATTGCTTCCGTCAAGATTTGCACCTTGTGAACTTACAGACTTAGAGGCAAAGAAATGTTTGTGTACTCCAATTGTTCCTAATGTTCAGGGTATGGCACAAAAGAACTTTGATCCGGATATTGCTGCAGATGCAAAGTTAATGGATGCATACAAGGGCAAACACGAATACTTTATATCAGAAGAAACTGCTTTGAAAGCTGCAAATGAAGATGCAAAGACGGCATTTAATAAAGTAAAAGATAAGCTTGTTAGCGATATAACCAAGAAGTATAAAGGACAAATAAATGAAGATATACCGGCAGAATTATTGAAAGAAACTTTGGAAGCTGATGAAGACTATAAAAAAGCTCTCAGAAAATTGAGAGATTCTGTGATTTCTGATGAAATGGCAGAATGTTTGGAAAGAGCATTAATAAGAGATAGAAACAGCAAGAATGCAGAAACAATTCTAGCTAATCAAATTAAAGCTGATACAACATGGTTCGGTAACGCCTGGTTGAGCGCAACCGGCAAATCTTCCGGTCAATTATATTTCGACTATCATTTCAATAATAAAGGTAAGAATATATCTAAAAATGATTTGATAAAACTTGATTTTTCAGGTTTAGGACATGGTATTACCGGTGGAAACAGTGGTAATTCTATTCACTTCAACGGTAAGACTAAAAAAATTGCAGCAGCTGCTCTAGGGCTTGCGGCTTTAACAGGACTTGGTATTACCGGATATAAATGCGGATGGTTATCTCCTAAATTTGCTGAAGAGAAAAAACACGGACATCTTTCCTGTGTAGGTTAATATCTTGAGATTGAATGTTTTTATTATAGAATTAATATATGATTATAAAAACATTTATAGAACCGCCAATAGATAATAATAATTATTTATTAATAGATGAACAATCCAAAGAGGCAGCTCTTGTGGATTGTTCTGCTGTAGATAGCAAAATTAATGATGCTTTAAGCGAAGCCGGAGCAGAACTTAAATACATTTTGTTAACACATGGACATTTTGATCATATTGCAGGGATTAGAAATAATCCTGACGTAAAGGTTGTTATGCACAAAAATGATATGGCTTGGCTTAATAAAGCAAATCAGTATTTACCAATGTTTGGCATGCCGCAGATGACTATTCCAAATATTGATATCTTTGTAACAGATGGGGGCATAATTAAACTAGGTGACACAGAAATTAAGGTCATTCATACTCCGGGGCATACTCAAGGCGGGGTATGTTATCTTACAGATGGTAAACTTTTCTCCGGTGATACAATCTTTAGAGAAAGTGTAGGACGCTGTGATTTAGAAGGTGGAGATTTTGAACAAATAGTAGAAAGTATAAAAAATAAGATTTTTACTTTACCTCCAGAAACATTGATTTATCCTGGCCACGGGCGCATGACGTCGGTAGAATGGGAAAAAGAACACAATAGATTTATGTAAAAAAATGCGATTGAATATTCTGTTCAATCGCATTTTTCTATTCTTTCTTATTTACCCCTGACTAGCAGCCGCAAGAATTTCCACTAAGTTGTGAATGGAATGTTCTTGAAATAACATCATCTTGTTGTTCTTTTGTTAATTTGATGAAGTTTACTGCATATCCTGACACTCTTACTGTAAGTTGAGGATATTTTTCTGGGTGTGCTTGTGCATCAAGTAATGTTTCTCTGTTAAATACGTTTACGTTAAGGTGATGTCCGCCTTTTTCAACATAACCGTCTAAAAGATTTATTAAATTTTCTTCTTGTTGAGTTGTCATTTTATTGTTCCTTTCTATTATATTCAAGCTGGTAGGATAAACCTACCAGCTAAAATTATATTTACCCTTATTGGCAAGTACCTTCGCAGCATCCGCAGTCGAGTTGGATATCCAAATCGCCCATGAATACTTCATCTTTACCTAAAGCATTAGGTATGATAGAGAAAGTATTTGAGATACCATCTTGAGCATCGTTGAACGGAAGTTTAGCAACTGAAGCTAATGAAGCAACTGCACCGTGAGAATCACGTCCGTGCATTGGGTTAGCACCTGGAGCAAGAGGTACTCCTGCTTTTCTGCCATCAGGAGTATTACCTGTTTTCTTACCGTAAACAACGTTTGAAGTAATTGTTAAGATAGACATTGTAGGAATAGAATTTCTATAAGTATAGTGTTTTCTAATCATATTCATGAATTTCTTAACGATATCTACTGCAAATTGGTCAACTCTGTCATCGTTGTTACCGTATTTTGGATAATCGCCTTCAACTTCGTAATCAACTACGATGCCGTCTTCATCTCTGATAGCTTTAACTTTTGCATACTTAATAGCAGAAAGTGAGTCAGCTACAACTGAAAGACCAGCAATACCTGTAGCGAAGTATCTCTTAACATCTCTGTCATGAAGAGCCATTTGAGATCTTTCGTAGCAGTATTTGTCATGCATATAGTGAATGCAGTTTAATGTATTAACATATAAACCAGCCAACCATTCCATCATATCTTCATATCTTGACATAACTTCATCGAAATCAAGGTATTCAGAAGTGATTGGTCTGTATTTAGGGCCGATTTGTTCTTTTAATCTTTCATCTACACCGCCGTTGATAGCGTATAATAAGCATTTAGCAAGGTTAGCACGAGCTCCGAAGAACTGCATTTCTTTGCCGACAACCATAGAAGATACGCAGCAAGCGATTGCATAATCATCACCGTGTGTAACTCTCATCATATCATCATTTTCATACTGGATAGATGAAGTTGTGATAGAGATGTGAGCAGCGTATTGTTTGAAGTTGTGAGGTAATCTCTTAGACCATAATACTGTTAAGTTTGGTTCAGGAGCAGTACCTAAGTTTTCAAGAGTATGAAGGTATCTAAAAGAGTTCTTAGTAACCATGTGACGTCCATCAATACCAACACCGCCGATAGATTCAGTTACCCAGGTAGGGTCGCCGGAGAACAATGAATTGTATTCAGGGGTTCTAGCGAATTTAACTAATCTTAACTTCATGATGAAGTGGTCAATCATTTCTTGAGCTTGTTCTTCAGTAATAACACCGTTTCTCAAATCTCTTTCAATAAAGATATCTAAGAAAGTAGAAGTTCTACCGATACTCATAGCAGCGCCGTTTTGTTCTTTTACTGCTGATAAGTAACCGAAGTACAACCACTGGATAGCTTCTTGAGCATTTTTAGCTGGTTGAGAAATATCAAAACCATAAGCTTGTCCTAATTCTTTCATTTCTTGAAGAGCTCTGATTTGTTCAGAAATTTCTTCTTTTAATTGAATTTTATCAGGAGTCATTTCGCCGTCTAAAGAAGCGTGTTGTTCTTTTTTATCTTCGATTAATCTATCAATACCATAGAGTGCAACTCTTCTGTAGTCACCGATGATACGTCCGCGTCCGTAAGCATCAGGAAGCCCTGTAAGGATAGCTGCGTGACGGGCTTTTCTCATTTCAGGAGTGTAAACATCAAATACACCCTGGTTATGAGTTTTTCTGTATTTTGTAAAAATTTCTGTAACTTCTGGATCTACTTCATAACCATATGATTTGCAAGAAGTTTCAGCCATTCTAATACCGCCAAACGGTTGAAGAGAACGTTTTAGAGGTTTATCAGTCTGAACGCCGACAATCTTTTCTAAGCTCTTGTCAATATAGCCGGCACCGTGTGAAGTGATAGTAGAAACAATTTTTGTATCCATATCAAGTACACCGCCGTTTTCGCGTTCTTTTTTGAACAATTCGCAGCATTCCTGCCACAATTTAGTTGTAGCTTCAGTAGGACCTGCCAGGAAGCTAGAATCACCATCATAAGGTGTGTAGTTTTTTTGGATAAAATCTCTTACATTGATTTCTGACTGCCATTTGCCGCCTACGAAATCTGTTGTAGAAGATTGTTTTTCTAATGTTAATTCTGACATTTTAATCTCCTTATCCTTTGCTGTCATGTCAGACAGCATACTATTACTATCTTTAATTCTATTATACCCCGTAAATAAAATATGGTACAGTTGTTTATACAACATTTATTAAGATTTTATTAAGTTTTACATCCGTTGCAGCAGCTGCTGCCATTTCTCATACATTCAATGCACTTACTCTGCATTTTACCCTCTTTTATGTAATGCTGAAAACTTTTTATCCATTTAGGTTCTTTGCAGGAACAGTTTTGCATAAATGTCAGATAGCCGACAAATTTTTCCAGAACTTCGTCTGGCATCGAATATTCAAGTTCATCTGCATAATTTTTATCTAGCAAAAGAACACTAGTTAAAAAGTTTTCTATTGTTTTATGGCGTTCTATTTTTTTTCTTGCAGCCAGACTGCCCTTTGATGTAAGAGTTATTAAGCCGTATGGTCTGTAATTTATGTATTCCTTTTTAGCTAGCAGCTTAACTGCTTCTGAGGTAGACGCAGCTCCGATATTCATCTTTTGGGAAACATCACGAACCCGTGCTGCATTATTTTCTTCCACGAGTTCATATATTGCAAGAAGATAATTTCCAAGACTTTTTGTTAATTCTTTCATAAGAATAATATACCATAAAATTATTTCTGGTATATAATAAATTTTATGGTATACCATAACACGAGGCGAAGAATGGATTATATACAGAAAATAAATGAATTAAAAAGAAGGAAAAACGTGGTAATTCTTACTCATTGCTACCAGCCTGTAGAACTTGATGAGGTTTCGGATTTTGTAGGAGATTCTTTTTATTTGAGTAAAAAGGCAACTACAACAAATGCTGATATTATAGTTTTTGCGGGAGTATATTTTATGGCGCAGTCAGCAAAACTTCTTAATCCGGATAAGAAGGTTTTGCTTCCGAATATGAATTCTGGATGTTTTATGTCTGATATGATCGGGTTAAGTCAATTAAGAGAATTTAGAGCAAAATATCCTGGTGTTCCTGCTGTATGCTATATTAATTCTACAGCTGAAGTCAAGGCAGAATGCGATATTTGCTGTACAAGTTCAAATGCGCTAGATGTAGTTAGAAGTCTTAAGGCAGAAAAGATTTTGTTTCTTCCTGACGCTTATCTTGGCAAATGGATTGAGAGGAAGATTAGTAATTTAAAAGTTATTACATATAACGGCTTCTGCCCTACGCATTTACGTATTCGGCCGGAGGATATTGAAACCGCGCGTATCAAATATCCGGAAGCTAAGATTCTAGCTCATCCTGAATGTCACACCGCGGTATCAATGCTGGCAGACTTTGTCGGTTCAACCAAAGAGATTATGGAATATGCAAGCAAGTCAAGCAATACGCGGTTTGTAATTGCTACGGAAAAAGGTGTTTATGACAGACTTAAACGAGATTTGCCAGAAAAAGAATTTTATATGATTCGTGATGACATTATTTGTACAAATATGAAATGGAATTCTCTGGAAGATATTTATAATGTTTTAAAAACTGAACAGAATGAAATTGAAATAGAGCGGTCAATTCAAGAAAAAGCATATAAATGTATAAATCGAATGATGGAAGGAGCAAAGGTTTGAATATACTTGTAGGAATGTCCGGCGGAGTAGACTCTTCAACGGCAGCTTTAATGCTTAAAGAACAAGGGCACAAAGTAATTGGCGTAACAATGGCTATATACAGGGGTAAATTGAATACAACTACAAGTTACAAGTGCGGAGGAGCTTGTTACGGTCCGGACGAGAAAGAAGATATTGAGGCAGCAAGAAATATTTGCAATCAAATCGGAATAGATTATTATGTTTTCGACTGTGTAGAAAAATATAATGAAATTGTGCTAGAAAAATTTAAGAAAGAATACCTTTCAGGACGTACGCCAAACCCTTGTGTATGGTGTAATTCTCTGATAAAGTTTGATGTATTGCCCCGGATAGCAAGACTTAACGGTATTGAGTTTGATAAGTTTGCAACCGGTCATTATTCAAGGATTGAAGAAGAAGACGGGCGTTATATTCTGAAGCGCGGAAAAAATCCTAAAAAAGACCAATCTTATTTTCTTTATCGCCTGAAGCAGGAACAGCTTAAAAATATTTTGCTTCCTCTAGGAGATTATACAAAGGAAGAAATCAGAAAAAGAGCAGAGAAGTGTGGATTGGCGGTTGCTGACAAGCCGGATTCGCAGGACTTTTATGAAGGTGATTACAATGAACTACTCGGAGTTGACCCAAAGCCCGGAAACATCGTTGACACAGACGGTAAAGTTTTGGGTGAGCATCAGGGAATATGGAATTATACAATAGGGCAGAGAAAAGGGCTTGGAATTTCTTCTTCAGAAGCTCTTTATGTCATTGAATTACGGAAGGACACCAACGAAGTTGTAGTAGGGTTCAAAGATAAAACTTTTTCTGACAGGCTTACAGCAGTTGATTTAAACTGGATTGCGATTGATAAATTAGAAAAAGAAATATCTTGTCAGGCGAAGATTCGATCGACTCAAAGTCCGGCAAATGTGAGAGTAAAGCCGTTAGATTCAGGTAATATAGAAGTTTTATTTGAAAATATGCAGAAATCTATTGCACCGGGGCAGTCAGTTGTGCTTTATGACGGAGATATTGTATTAGGTGGAGGAATTATATTATGAATAAACAGGAATTATTAAAATTATATGATATGGATTTGAACGAACTCGTAGAGATGGCAGAGCAAGTGACAAAATCAAATTTTACAAATGAGGTTGAAGTTTGTTCAATCATAAGCGCAAGAACCGGCAAATGCGGAGAGAACTGCAAGTACTGCTCTCAAAGTATTCATAATCATGCTGAAATCAAGTGTCATCCTCTTCTGGATGTTGAAGATGTGAAATCTGCGGCACTCAGAGCAAAAGAAAACGGGGCTTCAAGATTCTGCATCGTGACTTCTGGGAGAAGTGAGTCCGGCAGGGATTTTGAGAAAATCTTAGAAATGGTAAGAGCAGTAGCTTCTATTGATGGTATACATTGCTGCGCTTCACTGGGGCTTCTTACAGAAGAGCAGATAAAGCAAATTAAAAAGGCTGGTGTAGAAAGATTTAATCACAATATAAATACTTCAAAAAATTATCATAAAGAAATTTGTACAACGCATAATTACGAGGATAGAATAAATACTGTAAAATTACTTATGAAAAATGGTATTGAAGCCTGCACCGGCGTAATTCTCGGCATGGGGGAAACAAGGGAAGACAGATTAGAGATGGCACTTTCTTTAGCAGAGCTTAATCCCAAAACAGTACCGATAAATATTCTTAATCCTATTAAAGGAACACCTCTGGAAAGTTATGAGGATAAGATTACTGAAGAAGAGATTATAAGGACTATTTGTGTTTTTAGAATACTGCTTCCCAAAGTGATTTTACGTTATGCCGGCGGAAGGACTTCAAGACTTTCAAAAGAAATGCAGGAGCTCGGGTTTAGAGCTGGAATTAACGGAATGCTGTCGGGAGATTACCTTACAACTAAAGGCGCAGATGCCGCGGAAGATTTGGAAATGCTTGCAGAGATGGATTTAAAAAATAGTACTTGCAAAGTATAAAAAAACGTGTATAATATACACTATGTAGTAAGGAGATGTGTATTTATGAATTTCATGAATATTCCGGCTATAAAAAACCAACAACAGACTTTAATCAAGAGGAACTTCGATAAAATTTATGCACACGAAGCAGCTCATAAAAGAGCAGGAGGAGCTTTAGCTGGTGCTATAGTTATTGAAAAAAACGCACAGGGAATTCCTGTGGGCGGACATGTTTCAATCAAAATGCCGGTTTTAAATCCAAAAAATCCAAAACGTACTATTGACAATGCAAACACTGTTATAAATTCTGCAATGGCGCCGGCAGATCCATCGCCGCAGGACTACAGGGTTGCTGCGCAGGCTAAAACTATTAAAGCGCAAGCTCAGAGATTACAAAATAAAAATAATAAAGGATTAGATTATTATGCTTAATTTTATAAAATTTATTTACAGCTTACTAACTCCGGAGTTTTGTTATATCCCTGTAAGAAAAGATTATTAATCTTTCTTACCTACAGCGCTTTTACTTCTGCGTTCTCTGTGGAAAGTTATTGCGAATCTATGTGCTTCATCCCTTATCCTTTGGATAAGGTAAAGTGCGTTTGAGTCGCGCGGAAGCAGGATTGATTCTGACTGATGCGGGAGAAACACTTCTTCTTCCCGTTTTGCAAGCGATACAAAGTCAATTCCGTCCTTTCCAACTTTAATTCCCATGCCTTCAACAATTTGCATAACGCTTGAAAGCTGGCCTTTTCCTCCGTCAATAATAATCAAATCAGGCTTTTCCCACTTAGGCTCTCCTAATCTTGCAAGTCTGCGTGATAAAACTTCTTTCATTGATAAAAAGTCATCCGGTTTACCTTCTGTTGAGCGTACTTTAAACTTCCTGTATGCAGTTTTTTTCGGCAGTCCGTTCTGAAATACTACCATTGAAGCGACTGTGTTTGTACCTTGAATGTGAGAAATATCATAGCATTCAATTCTGTTGGGAAAATTTGAAAGGTGCAGTTTTTCGGCAAGATAAGAGCCGACTTCGTTAAAATCATCCCTTATTTGTGCCATCTTTTTGAGTTTTGCTGTTTCTAATAAATTTCCTGCATTTTTTATTGCCAGCTCTGCAAGCTCTCTGTATTTACCTGTCTTGGCATAATTAATTGTAACTTTTTTACCGGAAATGATTTTCAACCAGTCTTCGTAGAGTGATTTATCTCCGATTTCTTCAAGTTCTTTAGAAACGATTTTGTCCGGAAATCCCAGCTTGAGTCCGGTATAATAATCCCTGAAAAATGTTTCAAAGTATTCTGTCTTGTCAATATTATCAACAAAATAAGTAAAGTCTTTTTTATCAATAAGTCTTCCTTCTCTAATCATCATTATTACGATTGCGAGAATTCCGTCTTCATAAAGAACAGCAATAATATCTTCATTAAGTTTCGTGTTCTCGTATACAACTTTCTGCCTTTCAAGCGTTTTTTGCAAATCAAGATAGCTGTCACGCATTTTTGCAGCCTTTTCAAACTGTTCGCTATCTGCATATTTCTGCATTTGTTCCTGAATTTGTTTTAATAACTCTGTCTGTTTACCGCTTAGGAACAACTCAACCTGATGTATAAGTTTCTGATACTCCTCCGGTGTAACTTTTCCCTGACAGGGAGCAAGACACTTTCCAATATGGTAGTACAGGCATGGGCGGTTTGAGAATTTAGGAGTTTTGCATTGTTTTAAGGGAAAAAGTTTTTTTAAGAAATCAAGTGTTGCGTACATTGCACCCACATCAGTGTAAGGCCCGTAGAATCTTCCCTTATCTGGATTTAAATTCTTTTTTCGCACAACTTGAATGCGCGGGAAATCTTCATCTGTAATAAGAAAGTACGGATATTTCTTATCATCTTTTAATAGTACGTTATATCTTGGCTTATGCTTCTTAATCAGATGTGATTCTAGAATCAGCGCTTCTACTTCTGAATCAGTAATAATGTATTCAAGCTTTTCAATTTGTGAAACAAGCACAGTTGTTTTTACGCTGTCATGCTGTTTATGGAAATAGCTGTAAACGCGCCGCTTAAGGTTTTTAGCTTTTCCGACATAAATAATTTCACCTTCTTTATCATAATAAAGATAGCAGCCCGGCTGGTCGGGAACAAGCTTGATTGTTTCTTTTAAAGTTTCGTTCATTGATATTATTATACATTATTTCTGAAAAAACTGCTTCAAATATTGTCCTGTATAAGAGTTTGGATTTTTGGCAACTTCTCTCGGTGTTCCGCAGGCAACGATATTTCCGCCCATATCACCGCCTTCAGGCCCGAGATCAATTATATAGTCTGCAATTTTTATTAAATCAAGGTTGTGTTCAATGATTAAAATTGTATTTCCATTATCAGCAAGCTGCTGGATAATTTTAATTAATTTATCCAAATCATACCAGTGCAATCCTACAGAAGGCTCGTCAAGAAGGTAAAGAGTCTTTCCGGTTGCTCGTTTATTGAGCTCAGAAGCCAGCTTAATTCGTTGTGCTTCTCCGCCAGAGAGTGTTGTGGCGCTTTGCCCGAGCTTAATATAATCCAGACCGACATCAACAAGTGTTTTTAATTTGTTAGCAATCTGCGGTATATTTTCGAAAAATTCGTAAGCTTCTTTTACGCTCATTTCTAAAACATCTGCAATAGTTTTACCTTTGTACTTAACTTCTAATGTTTCATTGTTATAGCGTTTTCCTTTGCAGACATCGCATTTGACGTAAACATCAGAGAGGAAGTTCATTTCGATTTTTAATACACCGTCGCCGGAACAGGCTTCGCACCTTCCGCCTTTTACGTTAAAGCTGAATCTGCCGGGTTTATAGCCTCGCATTTTAGCTTCATTTGTTTTTGCATAAAGTTCTCTTATAGGAGTGAAAACATCTGTGTAAGTTGCCGGATTTGAACGCGGAGTTCTTCCGATTGGCGACTGGTCAATATCGATTATTTTATCAAGATTCTCAAATCCTAATATTTCGTCAACGCCCTGAGGTTTCGGCCGGTTCTTTCTGAGCTTGTGAACAGCGTATTCATAAATCAAATCCTGCATAAGTGTGGATTTACCAGAACCAGAAACCCCTGTTAATACAACGATTTTTCCGAGAGGAATATCAATATCTATATTTTTGAGGTTGTTGAGATGTGCGTTTCTAACCTGCAGATAATTTCCATTACCTTCTCTTGTTTTTTTAGGTACAGGAATATTTCGTTCACCGCTCAAATATTGTCCGGTGATGGAGTCAGACGCTTTAATAATATCTTCTACACATCCTTGAGCAATAATATTTCCGCCGTTGACTCCTGCTTTAGGGCCGATATCTACAATGTAATCTGCATTTCTTATTGTATCTTCATCGTGTTCGACTACAATAAGCGAGTTTCCCATATTTCGGAGTTTTAGTAAGGTTTTGATAAGCCTGTCATTATCACGCTGGTGCAGTCCTATTGAAGGTTCGTCCAGAACGTAAAGAACACCAGACAGTCCGCTTCCGATTTGTGTAGCGAGCCTGATTCTCTGAGCTTCTCCTCCGGAAAGTGTTCCAGAGGTGCGCGCAAGGTTCAGGTAATTAAGTCCGACATCGCAGAGGAATTTTAACCTTGCGCGCACCTCATCTAAAATCTGTTTTCCGATTTTCATCTGAAAATCAGAAAGTGTTAAGTATAAATCTGTTACAAATTCATAAGCTTTATCAACCGGCATGAGGCAGAATTCGTAAATATTAATACCGTTAATTCTAACCGCTAGGGGGAATGGTTTAAGCCTTGCTCCGCCGCATTTTTCACAAGGTGTTGTAACCATATATTTTTCTATTTCGGCTTTCCAGTATTCGCTGTCAACATTGTAATGTTTCATGAGGAATGGAATAACACCTATGAATTTTTGCAGACTTGTTCTGTATCTTTTGCTCCCAAACTCTCTAATACGCATTGGTATACGCTCATCAGAGCCGTATAAGATAATGTCTTGATGTTCTTGCGGAAGTTCTTTAAACGGGATGTCAAAATCCATTTTATACGCTTCCTGTACAGCTTTAAGGACATCATCGTAGTATCCGGTTGAAGATTTACTCCACGGATAAATAGCACCTTCTTTTATTGATTTATTCCTATCGGGTATAACCAAATCAGGGTCGATTTTGAAATCGACACCAATCCCGCCGCATTTATCGCAGGCGCCGTAAGGAGCATTGAAAGAGAAAATACGCGGAGTTAATTCCTCAAAACTTAGGTTACAATCCGGACATGCAAGCTTTTCACTGTATATTAATTCTTCTGCTCCGATTACATCAATAAGACAGAGTCCGTCAGCTTTTTGGAGTGCTATTTGAACGCTGTCAGCAATTCTTGAGCGTGCTTCCGGTTTGACTACAACGCGGTCTACAACAACGGATATTGTATGTGCTTTTGTCTTTGCAAGCTTAATTTCATCCTCATCAAGATTGTAAACCTCTCCGTCAGCCTTAATTCTAACAAAACCTTCCTGCCTCAATTCTTCAAACAGAGATTGAAATTCACCTTTTTTACCTTTAACTATAGGAGCAAGGATTTGTATTTTAGTTCCTGTTTCCAGTTTAAGAATACTGTCGACAATTTCGTCAATTGTCTGTGGTCGTATGGGTTTGCCGCACTTTGGACAGTAAGGCGTTCCGATTCTGGCATATAAAAGCCTTAAATAATCATAAATTTCAGTAACAGTTCCTACTGTTGAACGCGGGTTGTTGCTTGTTGATTTCTGGTCAATAGAAATAGCAGGAGTAAGCCCGTCGATGTAATCAACATCCGGCTTATCCATCTGTCCTAAAAATTGGCGGGCATAAGTAGAGAGGCTCTCAATATACCTTCTCTGTCCTTCTGCAAAAATTGTATCAAAAGCTAGTGAACTCTTCCCCGAGCCGGAAACACCGGTAAAAACTACTAATTCGTTTTTAGGAATTTCCAGAGAAACGTTTTTCAGGTTATGTTCTCTTGCTCCTTTAATAACGATTTTGTCTGTCATAGCATGATTATAGCATTAACATTTTAAGTTGGACTACTTTTGGGGAATATACGGGTTCATATTTTGATTCTGCATTTCTTCAAACAACTGGGCTTTATGGTCCATTGCTACGATTTGCGCATCAATCTCCACAATTGTTTTATGGTCTTTGTCGGCGTTAATAATGTTCTCTATAAGTGTAGCTTTTGGTTTGCTCAAATATTTAATAATATATTTGAGTCCATCTGACATTAAGAATGCTGAGGAATGAAATTTATCGTTTGCGACAAGATCAGGATAATCATATAAAACAGTTGTTATGTTTTTTGTGTTAACATATCTTCCGGTTTTAAACTTAAGATATCCATTAAAATTAGTCTGTGTATTATTAATCGGGTTTATATTCATAATTACGCACCTTTCTATATATAGAAAGGTGCGTAAAAAATAAATTTGCTACTTTACTGTCTGTATTCATCAAGGAATATATAACATGATTCGAGGTCTTCATTAGAGCAGTGATAAGGTGCTGAGCCTGAAAGCGACGACGGTTCAAGAGATTTTAAGTCAGGGAAATCACTAACAATTTTGCTTCCGGAATTTATAGCAGCTCTTATAGCATCGTTCATTGTAAACGGTTCATCAGGATTGTATTCCATCGGATCAGGTTTTGTTCCGCTGTAATATCCCCACGCAGCGCCTTTAGCCTGATAATATGCCATAGATTTATGCGTGTAGAGAGGATCGCCGGAATCCGTAAAATATGCAAATCTTGCCGTTAATACATTTGAATCATATTCAGGAATACCAATCGGACATATTCTTCCTGTGTCAAGAATTGCAAATGCGTAAATATCCGGTTCTATTCTGTTCTTTTCTGCCTTTTTTTCACTTTCTATATGAGTAAATTTGTAGGTATATTCAATTGAATTAGGTTTTTTAGAACCGTTTATATCAACAAATACAAGGTAGAATTTTAAGTCATCTTTTGTTATTAATTTACTGATATAAAATTTCATACCATTTGATGCTATAAATTGCACATTATCATCAGTAAAATCTTCCGGCTCAGCCATCTCGCTTGTAAGCTTGGTAGACGAGCAGGTTGTACTGAAATCGTCGTCCGCATCTTTTTTATTAGTAGCAGTGTTAATATAAGTCGTAAGACCTTCACACAGAAGCTGAGTACCCGTATCTTCTGTATCTGAGTGAATCAGCACATTTCCGGTTTCATCCGGTTCTTCCCTGAATGGATTTTTACCAATAAGTACAGAGTTATAATATGCTTTTTCTAATGAGTTATAAGCATTCATATACAGATATTTAGTGGCTTTTTTCTCCGCAGGTTTCATTGTTGTAAGTGCAAGAGCAGTACATATTCCGATAATGCCCAGTGCGCACAACACTTCTCCCAGAGTGAATCCGAATTTTATATTTTTCATATTATTAGTATCCTAAATCTTGTTTGACTTTTGATGTTTCAGCCTTACTATCTTTGCTGATATTAATCTTATTAAGATATTCTATTTCCATAGTTCCATCAGCTTCAACCCTGCCGTCCTGATAAACTTTTATAGTAAATCTGTCAGGAGTTTTACATTTATCCTTGTCATAGAAACAGTTTGGCTTTTTGTTGCCATTAACATCCAGATAAATCTCTTCTGCAGTAGTTTCGTTTGCAAAGTTACTTACCGGAAGTATCCAAACAATACCATCCGCAGCGGTCAATGTTCCTACAGGATTAGCACCGTTGGTAAATTTTTTTGCTTTACAGTCAACATCAGATGCTTTATTAAGCCTCATTGCAAACAATTCGCAAAACTTTGTAGTTCCTTCGTATTGTCTGCCCTGTGATACAACTTTTACAGTATTGCCGAAGTATTGTTTTGCGTCAACATCATCGTCAATTTCAGGATAATAATCTTCATCATTAACCAATTCAGAAACGCTTCTTTCTGTCAGGTAATAAGCTTTTTTAAACATTAACTGTTCCTGATTTGGTATTGCATTTTTAATCATCGGCAGAAACATTGCTGCCAGAAACCCGACTACTGCAATTGTGATTGCAATTTCACCTAAAGTAAAACCCTGTTTATTATTCATAAATTATTACCTTTCTTTTTTACCATGAGATTATAATTACACCGGCAGAGCCGCTGCTGCCTCCAGTTGTACTAATTTGTGCCTTTTCATCGCATTCAGTACGCGGAATTTGGTGATGCGATGTTTTATCAACGCTTGAGCCGTATACTCTATTAATCCAGTATTCGCCCCAAGGTTTTGTGCAACCGTCTACGATTTTACTTCCGCTTCCGCCGGCACCAAATCCGCTGCTGCCTAGAATGTATTTTGTAAATACATCTTTAGGGCTGTATGGAGATGTGCCTCCTTCTGCAGATGTTGTAAATGAGCCCGGTGCTGTAGATTCACCATCTGGTGTTAGATAGTCAAATCCTGCGTAATCTTTTTGAGTAAACGATTTGTTATAATAACCGCCTTCAGCATCCAAACGCAGCGTTCCCTCATTACATACAAGCGATGTTGTCAGGCTGTTATGTAAATCATCAAGCTGTGAGTCAGAAATGCTTTCATTAATGGCCGGACCGCCGCTGGAAACATTGAATACGCAATCATCAGCAAGGCTTGAAACATAGGCAACTTTATAAGAAGCTGAACCGCCGCCGTTTCCAACCTGATGGTGTCTTACATTAAGCTCTGTTTTTGTTGTAACGCTAGGTATTCTATCGCTTGTGTTACCTTCTTTTACTGCATAAGGCCCATTAACACGTCCGCAAATACCTTGTGCATCTTTATCACTCTGAATCGGCGAACTATCAGAGTAGCTTCCTGTTATAGTACTGTAATTATCATCAATCCAGCCGCCTCTGCCGCCTTTAGCTCTTCTACAGTTAGTAGCACAAGCTTCCCAGCCTTTGAGGGCATTATAATGGAGCACATCGTTACCATTCTCACCCATTAAGTCATGTGAGCCGAATGAAACTGTGCTTTTTTTAGTTTCGTTGTATCCCCAGCCGCCGCAGCTTCCACTGGCACTTGTTGTACCTTTTTGATAACTAGTACCGAATAATTGGCTCAAATAGCTGCGAACTTCTGAATTCTCAACTTTTTTACCGCCATTTTTATAATCTTTGAAATCAACTTTTCCCTCGATATACATTCCAAGGCCATAACCGCCTCTTTCAGCATCTCCTGACTCAGAAGTTCCTGCCCCGAAGTCGGCTAGAACTCCGGTGTTGTCAGAACCGCCTATAGCAGCTGCTTGAGATTGATAACCTGAAATAAAACCGGAAGTTGCAATAGTATAGCACCATTCATCTCCTGCACTGCAAGTTCTCTGGCTGCTTATCTCAGATGCAAGGCTATTTGCTTCTGAACGATAGCCGCTGCAAGTTGAGCATAAAATTAAATTATCCGGATTATCAGTAAGCCAATCACGGCAAGTAGACTCATATTGTTCTTCTACTTCTGTATATATAGGGTTACCTTCTTCATCTGTGCCTGTTTGTTTTTTTACTTTTCTTGTCTTAATACAATCATACCAAGGGCCGTAGTGATCAGACCAGCAATCTCCCTGGCAAGAACCCTGTATTGAAATATGAGGGCTTCCGATACCAACATAACTCATGGTAACGCTATCCCCGGATGTGCCGCCTGTAGATTTTGTAGCCCATGTAAATGGAGCATTTTCTAATATATAACGAAGCTGACCATCAGTAGGGTCAGTATAGCCATCTCCATAATGTCCGCTTTTTAAATCATATCCGCCGGTTCTTGTATCATTATCTTCCCAAAACTGAGTATAACTGTAACCGCCGGCACCGCCGCCAACTAATTCTATTTTAAATAAAGTAGCTCTTTTGGGTGGTGTAAATTTGCATCCAGCTCCGGATGAAATCAGTTTGGTTGCATTGTAATATTCATACCTGTCGCCATAGCATACAAACTTGCCGTGGTGAATTTTTATAGGCAGATTTTTAACACGCTTTGTTATGATAGGTGTTGCAGCTGCCATAAGTAATGATATGAATATAAAAAATACCATTAACTCTACTAATGTAAAACCGGATTTTAATTTAAGTTTTTTCATTTGAGTCCTCTTATAATGCTTACCAACTAATTATTACGCCTGCTCTTATATTTCCATTGTTATAAATATGAGAATCAGGATATAAAGTATTAAGAAACATTTTTACATTCTCTTGTGTAGAATTACTCTGCAAGTCTAATGTTCCGGTGTCTGATTTAAGTATTATACCTGCACCGGTGAATGTAATTTGTATTGTATTTTTAATATTGGGTTCAAAACTTGAGTGGAATACCGGACCATATGAATTGATGTTATAGAATGCAATTCCATTTGGCGGTTCAAAGGAACAAGAAACTTCTTCAGCAGCGGTTGCAACATTATTTCTAACATATCTCTGTGTCGGACGGCTGACTGTTACTTGTTGTCCGGCTGCATTTATAGTCTGATAAACATTTAAGTAACATTCGTAATAGCCGTGCTGGTTAACCTGTTTTGGCGGTTTTGGTCTTGTTGTTATAATTTTAGACGCAGCAGCGAAGAATATTGATATAATCGCCATTACAACAAGTGCTTCTGCTAAAGAAAAACCTTTTTTTACCATGATATTATCACTGCTCCTGGATTACCGCTTGTATTACCGCTGCCACAGGTTCCGGTAGTACTTTCTGAACCGTCATAGCAAGTAGCACTTGCTCCTGATATTGGCGCTAAACTCTCATTACCTGTTGTAACGCCATTAATAATGTGTGATGCATTACCGCTAACATGTGTAACTATAGGATGTGCTCCGGCTCCTGATGCTCCCGGTGAAAAATTGTTTTTAGCAAGATAACTGGTGTATCCAGCTCCTGATGAAATCGACAGCTCAGGTGTAGATGGTCTAAATGCATCTGGATAGTATGCTTTAGGGAATGGTAAATCGCCTTCTTCAACAGCAATTATTTCTTTTCCGCCCCAGCCGTCTGCTCCGGAGGAAACACGCATAAATACTTCCCAGGCACCGGTTTGTTTGTTTTTTATATAAATTGTAGATTCTGTATTAGACCCGCTGTTACTTTGGGCAGGTACTAATTTGAACTGTGTTTCAGCAGGTAGTTTTTCAAGAATTCTCATCTCTGCACTTCCCGGAGAACCGGCTACACCATAGTTTGCGTTTATTGCAAGAGATTGGGTATAGAATGAAATAGAACTTGGATTACCGCCGGAGATTGAACCGCGTTTTGCGAAAGAACCAGCCATATTGGAACAATCATGTTCTGTAGCTGTACCACCTGCCTGAAAAGAAGTTTTTGCAGAACTCTGAACTTTCATCCCTGATAGAGAGAAATACTTATTAGAGCCTGTAGTTAAAGGAATATCCTCACCTTTTGAGCCAGGAGTTGCAGCGCCTTCATAAGGATAATTACCTTGAGCATTTTTCCCTGCACCACTGGCTAAAAGCTTGGCCTCTTTAGTTCCTATTGTCAGTGTTGTTTCGTCATATGTAGGGTTGAAAACAACACTATCCTGCTGCCCTTCCGGATCATATTCTAATTTTGTTTTAACTACATATTTGGCACCATATCCTGAGTTTCCCCCATCTGCAACTAAATTACTTAGACATTCTGGAGGACAGGTTTCTGCAAGGTTTGTTGTACAGTAATCAGCACATTTATTATAACCAGAGCCGTCATTCCAGTCGACACGTCTTGGTTCGCAATATGCCCTGCCGGAACCTCCAATAGGAGATTCTAGTGTATATTTAATCCATTTTGATTCACTTGTCCATTGTTTATTCCATTCTTTTCTCACCCAGTCAGGAACATTTTTGGTGTCATTTATTGCAGCAAGAAATCCGGTACCGGTAGGAATACTGCCGCTAATTGTTTTTGTAGCATTTGTATAAGATGGAGCTCCTGTCATTCCTACAGCTCCGCCTCCGCCTGCACCAACTGCCTGTAGTACAAACAGATTAGCAGTAGGTGCGGTAAAATAACAGGCGCCATCAGCTGCATCTGTAAGCTCACCGGCTTTATTATCAGTATTGTTGGAAATGAACTGCTTTACACCGCCGCCATCCCAAAAACACTCTATTGTGCCGTGCCGGCCTATAACCTCTATAGGTTTTTTTAATTTATTCTGTCCGAGCATTGGTACTCCTAAAGCTCCAATAAAACCTATTATAACCAGCGTGATGAGGATTTCTGATAATGTAAACCCTCCAGCTCGTCGTCTTCTTAAATAGCCTGTGTTTTGCATATTTTAATGTATCTCCAGCGCAGCACAAAAATACAATAATAGTGCTTAAATATATAATAACATATATACTCCTCTTTGTAAACCCGTAAAAATTTTTTTAAAAATCTTTGATAACAGGCAAACGCTTCTTAATTCTTTTCAAAAAGACGCCTGTGTAAGTAGTTATTATCATTGTTAATATAAAATATAAATATGTATTCTGAACCGGATTAAAAATCCAGTAAATATTATGTGTATTTCTTTCGCTTATAGGAATTCCGTTAAGCTTAAATATAACTGCTGTTATTATGTACATTACAAAAAGGTGATTTGCCATTATGTGATAAGTATTTTCACCTATAAGTCTGACAAACTTAATATCTTTAAGATAATTGTATGTAATCTCTATAAAAAATAATGAAAACCAGATTCCGGTTATGCTGGTAAGAACCGGTACAATTATCTGGCTGTCAAACCTTGCCCAAACAAGAACATAGCTTAAACCAATTCCGTGTACAGGGTCAAAATCTCTGTTAAAATGCCACAAAACAGCCTGTAAGCATAAAACAATCCCTAAAATTTTCGGGGTAAAGATATTATAATTCCCGTGGATTTTTTTTATATAAAAATGACCGAGATAAACAAAAAACAGCGAAAACATTGTTCTTATAATAACTAAAAACACAGGTGTCAGCGGAAAAACTTTAGAAAGAGGGATTGCTGAAAATCCCATAAGGGTATATATTATACTTTTCTTTGTTGTCGAGAGATTTCTGAACATTCTTTCCAAAAATAAGAATGTCACCATTGTTATGAATAACTGCGTTACAAACCACATCGGGCAGGATAAATCAAACTGGTGTCCGTTCAAAAACGGGGTTACAAAGAAGTTATATAAATTTAAATCCATTCCCCAGAATTTGCCGGTAAGCTTTGCCAGAATAACGGTTACTACTGCGTAAAAAGCCGAATATAAAAAGTAAAGAAGAAGCAGGCTTTTTACTCTCCGCTTTATAAAATCTGCAACATTATCCAGATATTTTTCTTTAAAAAGCATTCCTGATATAAAGAAAAACAAGGCAAGCTGGAACGAATACGGCGGAAACATATCAAAAAAACGAAATTCCAGATGACCTGAAACAACCAGTACTATTGCCAATGCTTTTAGTATATTAATCTTGTCAGAAAAGATTTTGTCCATAAGTATATTATACAAAAAAAATATATATACATTCACTCTATACATTTACCCCTCCCTGTGATACGATTAATTCAAAATTAGAGGGAGAAGAGAATGAACACAGCCGAATATTTAGTAAAAAAACTTGAAGAACTCGGGGTTAACGAATTTTTTGGACTTCCGGGAGATTATAACTTTAATTTATTATACGCAGTAGAAAATAATCCGAATACATGCTGGATTGGATGCACAAATGAGCTTAACGCCGGTTATGCTGCTGACGGGTACGCAAGAATGCGCGGTTACGGTGCGCTAATTACAACATACGGTGTGGGTGAGCTCAGTGCTATGAATGCTATTGCAGGAAGTTTGGCAGAAAATGTGCCTGTTATAAGTATTGTTGGGGTGCCTGCTACTAAAACAATTGAAAATAAAACCTGTGTGCATCATAATTTTCAGGATGTAGATTATCACGCATGCTATGAGGCTCACAAACATGTGACTGCAGCTGCAGCTTTTCTTACAAGAGATAATGCGAAAATGGAAATAGACAGGGTTTTAAAAACTTTTGTTAAAGAAAGAAAACCCGTATACATTGCTGTTCCGCTTGATATTGCAAAAATGGAAATTTCTGACAAAGAGGTTTCTTACGATTGGTTCAGTGATGAGGAAACATTAAGGCTCGTTTCTAACAAAATTGCTGCAAAAATTAACAATGCGCAAAAACCTGTTATTCTTGGAGATTTGCTCGTAAAGCGATTTGATTCAAGAATTGAGTACAAAGAATTTGTTGAAAAAACAAGAATTCCAACTACAAACTTCCTTATGGGAACAAATCTTATTGACATGGATTATGACCTCTATCTGGGAGGTTACTATGCAGGTTTTGAAAATCCTACGGCTGAAAAATATGTTAATGAAACAGACTGTCTTATTGCAGTAGGCCCTGTTTATACTGATTTAAATGCATTCGGGTTTAATCTGCCTTATAAGATTAATAATCAGATTGCAATATATGGAACGCATACATATGTTGATGGTGAAAAATATGATAATGTTAAGATGAGTGATGTTCTTGAGGCGGTTACAAAGCTTGTTGATTCAAAGGATATGAAAATCCTAAAACCTGCAATAGGTTATGAACACAAAGCCTCCAGCCCTGACGCATTAACGTCTGAATATATTTACCCGCGTTTGCAGGAATTTATAAAAGATAATGATATCATTGTTGCAGAAACAGGGATAATTCCTCACGGTGTTGCTCCAATGAAATTCCCTGCTGCAGCTGAACTTCAAACACAAACCCTATGGGGCTCTATCGGTTGGGCAACTCCGGCTGCTCTCGGGGTTTGTCTTGCAAAACCTAAATCAAGAGTTATTTTAATTACAGGAGAAGGCTCGCATCAGCTGACAGCGATGGAAATTGGAAATATGCTTAGAAGAGGGGTTAAACCTATTGTTATTGTTTTAAATAATAAGGGCTATACAATTGAAAGAGTACTTTCTGAAACTCCGGAAGATTGTTTCAATGATATTATGCAGATGAATTATTCGAAGTTTGCAAGAGTTTTTGAAGGTGATGTATGGTCGACAAAAGTTAGCACGGCTGATGATTTTGATAAGGCGCTTAAAGTCACACAAATTATGAATAAAATGTGCTATATTGAAATCTGTACAGAAGCAATGGATATGCCTAAGCTTACGCAGGATTTGATTGCTAATTTTAAATCAAAAGCTCCTAAAATAGAAGCTGTCAAAAAAGAAGAACCGGTTAAACTTGAAAACTCCGGCAGCATGGCTTTTGAAACAACTGTACATAAAGGTTTTTCGGAGGATTAATGGCTGGATTGTTTGTTATATCAGGTTCTTCCGGTGTTGGAAAAGGTACTGTTATTAAGGAGTTTTTGAAAAAACATCCGGATTTTAAGCTCTCTGTATCCTGTACTACAAGAGGTATGAGGCTGGGGGAAGTTCACGGGGAAAATTATTTCTTCCTAACACAGGAAGAGTTTAAGAACTGTATACAAAATGATGAATTTCTCGAGTGGGCAGAGTTTTCCGGAAATCATTACGGAACAAAAAAAAGTTTCGTAGAAGAGTGCCTTAAAAAAGGTGAAAATTTGATTCTGGAAATTGATACAAAAGGGGCGCTCAATGTAAAGAAAATTATGCCGGAAGCTGTTTTGATTTTTATTGCTCCGCCTTCTCTTGAAGAGTTAGAGGCTCGTTTGAGAGGCAGGCATACGGAAACTGAAGACGCTATACAGAAACGTTTAGCGTCAATTAAACTTGAGATTGAAAACTCTAAAAAGTTTGATTATCAGGTGATTAATGATACCGTAGAAAATGCAGTTGTAAATCTTGAAAAAATTATGTTATAAAAAAAAGCCGGCAGGATTATCTTGCCGGCAATATTTGTTTTTAATAACAAAACCTTACATCTATTAGTCTCTGATGCCAAATACCCTGAGTATTAAACGGTCAACAGCTCTTAACTTGTCTTCCGGGCTGTTAAATACTTCATCAGTAATTCCATTTTTATATTTCTCAAGTTCTTTGTATGCGCTCGGGCTGTTGCTTCCATACTGTTCGCAATAGTCAAGTACAGCTTTGATAATATGGTTTATTAATTCTTTCTGCTGTTTTTTTTCTCTGCCGTATTCTGTTGCAATTTGTTCAAGTATGTTATCTGTACCCCAGCCTTCTTCTGCTGCATAGGCTTTTATTACGCTGTAAACATTTTCTTTATCTATTTTGTTTATATTATCAACTGCAGTATCCCATTCATCCTTGTCAGTAATGCCCATTAAGTCAGTTGCTATGTCTTTACCAATCTGGTCTGCACCATCAACTTCATGAACTTCAAATTTCTTTTCGTATTTTTCTTTTAGCTTTCTTTCATCCTCTTCTTTTTGAGTTTTTGCTTCTTCTTTTTTGCGTTCTTCAGCCTTTTTCTGTTCGTCTTCTGTTGCAATATTAGAATCGCTTATTGTTGAAAAACTGCCGTTTGCAATATAGTCTTTGAATGATGTTTTGCTGCCGTCATTGCCAACAACAATTCCATTGGCAGTAACATATTTGCAATCCAATTTCATTAACTTATTATCTTTAACGATAAAATACTGTCTATTACCATCTTCTTGTTTGCCTTTTGAACGATAAAGAACTGCACCGCCAAACTGCTGCTGGCATTTAACAAGTGTACCTGCTTTAACAAGCTCATCAACGCGGGTTAATGTGTTGTTGTAATCAATAATATCCTGGGCAGAAACTTCTACTGCATCAGCCTTAACCTGTTCAAGTGTTTTGGTTGTGCCGTCTGCCATTGTGCATTTACCGTCTTTATCAATAGATTTAACATCCTTAAGTTCAACAAGTTTGTCGTCCTTAATTGTGTAGAAGTGTGCAGGTTCATTTGATGAAGTTACAACTGATTGGAAAACTCCTTCTTTTGCTGTTTGTTTCAAGTTTTCTTTTTCAACTAACTTTTCAACTTTTTCTTCTGCTGTTTCACTTACTTCGTCAATGTCTGAAACTTCTTCAACTTCTTCTGTCGGAACATTATCTGTTTCAACGCCGTCTAGTGAAATGCCTTCTTTTCTTAAATCTTCTTTTGTTGATTTTAATACTAAATCGTCGTTTACAATATCTCTGTCGCTTGATGAAATGTCGTTAAGGAAACTGTATTTTGTATTTATTGTATTTCTAATTCTTTCTGCTTCCATCATTCTGAGCATTGCATAAAGTTTGTCGAATTTATCTGCAAGAGCTTCAAGGTTAGCTTTTGTAAATTCTTTAGGTGCTTTTGTTGCATTAGTCAAAGCTTTTGATAATTCTTCTGTTGCTTTATCTAAATTAGTAAAGTTTCCATCAACACTGCCCTTGAAGTCTTCAACTTTGTTGATTAAAGACATAGAAAGATTTTTGACACCTTCAATATGCAGTGTTCTTTCACTTTCTTCTGCTGGAATATGTTGAGCAACTAATCTAATAATACCTCTGTTCTCTTTAGCAGAGTGGTTGTCATTCCAATAGCTTACAATTCTCAAAATCTGCGCGTTGTTTTCACTTGCACTGATTTGAGCAAGCAAATCGCCTTTTCCTGATTTGATGTCCTGTTCAAGGCTGTTTAATTCTTTTTTGAGCTTTGTATCATATTCTTTATTTGTGCCGTTGAAGTTGTAACCAGCTTCGTCCAGCATTATTTTATACTCTGGTAATTCCAGTAAAGCTTTTTCTAATTTAGTTTTATCAAGAGATTTGTATAAATCTTTTAATGCTTCTAATTTTTCTTCCGGTTTGCCTGATTTATTTAATGCAGCATTAATCTTATCTAAAAGAGCCGGACTTATAGTATTATTTTTTGTACCGATTTCTTTATATTTATTTATAAGAGCTTTTAAAGCATCGTATTCAGCGTTTCCAGCAGTGCTGCCGCCGTTGTTTCCGCCTCCCCAAGGGTTATTCCAGTTATTCCAAGGCATATTATTAAACCAGTTGCCGCCATTAATACCATTCATCCAGTTTCCATTCTGGAATGACTGCATTGTTTGCTGAATAGCAAGCATCGGGTTCAGAAGATTATTGCCCCATACACCGAATTCCGGATATGTATAACCTATTGAAGGGTCAAAGTTAGGTGTCATATACATAATTGAATTAGCTTTTGATTTTTCACCAAGCTGATTCCAAAGAATATTAATAGAGCCGCTCGGGGTGCTCATCGCAAGATCAAAATTTAAACTTGAATAATGAAACATATTAATATCCTCTGTTTATACTCTTATATATATAAAGTATGACGCTAATAAAAAATTGCCTTTTTTGTAAAGCTTTGTAAAGTTTTCTAAAATTTGTTAATATAAAACAGATATACTCTTGTAATAATTTCTTTATATGATATAATAGAGTCCTGCAGGGGTAAATGTAAGGGTAATGTGTAAGCTTAACTACTCCGCCTATTTGAATAAAGGAGGAAACATGGCAAGAGTATTAATTTCAATGTCTAACGATTTTCTTAGCAAGGTAGATAATGTGGCAAGCTCTGAACAACGAACAAGAAGTGAACTAATCAGAGAAGCTCTTCGTGTTTATATCAAAAGAAACAAAATTTCTAATAACTTGAAAGCAGAAGAAAATGCCACTATATTAACAGAATTGCTTGGCTAGCCGCTTTGTCTGCTCCGGTGCATATTAAGAAAATAAAAACTGACTCAGATTTTGAGTCAGTGTAAGTTTTCTCTAATAATTTTGGGAGGAGATTTGGGGATAGTTGATACATGGCATGCTACTATAAATTTCAAAATCATGATATGTCATGTCAAGAAAATTTTACAAAAATTTACAATTTGACAAAAGTTTTGAATGCCGAATTCACTTATTCACTTTAGAAAACTATTATAGTAATATATTATTATGAAGAAAAAATTTTTAGGGACAGTTTGTTGTTTAGCACTATGTACTATCATAGGCAGTTCTAATGTTTTTGCAGCTCCGGCTGGAGCTTTTGGAGAACATTATGAAGCCGCTCAAAATTATTTGATGCAGAATCAGTACTCTTCATCTATTGTTGAGTTCAGAAAAGCTTTGAGAATTAATTTTCTGGATAATTCAGCGAGGATAGGGCTGATAAATGCTTATCTTGCAAGGGCTACATATTATGCAAATCAGGATAAAAATTACGAAAAAGCCGCTAATGATTTTAGAAGTGCTATATTTTATCTAAAAATATACCCGAATAAAGAACAGGCTGTTCAGAATTCTGCCGGCATGATAACCTCAGCTGCAGAGAATTTAAACCAGTGTTTAAAGGTAATAAGTTTTGATACAACAGCCGGCTCCCGTTATAAAGAAGCTGAAGAATTGCGCGCGGCAGGTAATTTCTCTGCTGCTGCATATGAGTTTTCGAGAGCTGCACAGAGTGAAAAACTTGCTGCTGACTCTAATGCGCAAATCGCAGATTTGCTAAAACTTCTGGGTAACGAGCCGCGTTCTGCTGATTATTATAAAATTGCTCTTGACTTAAAGCCGAATGACGGCGTACTTAGAATGAAATATGCAAGAACTCTTGATAAACTTGGACGATATGACGAAGCTGTCGTTCAGTATAATGAGGCGCTTGCTAATTCTAAAGGTGATCAGGAAGTTTTATACGCTTTAGAAAGAATTTATTTGAAAAAACTCGCTCAAACTCCAAGTGATGCGGAGCTCAATGCAAATATTGGAGCTATAAAACAGGCTCAGGGAGATTTTGAAACGGCATTAAGCTATTATGGAAAAGCTGAACAGCTTAATCCGTCTAACGTTACAACAAGATTAAATGTTGGTACTTTATTCCAGCAGAGAAAAGAGTACCAGAAAGCAATTCAATCTTATGATTCTGTCCTAACGCTCTATCCTAATAATACTCAGGCTCTTTTATATAAAGCGCAGGTTTATAAAGAAATGGGAGATGGCAAGACTGCAATGGGACTTTATAAAAAAGTTCTGGCAATTGACCCTTCGAATGCTGCTGCTAAAGATGAAATTGCTATGGTAATGAAAGACACAATGAGTCCTTCGGAATATATTGCATATCTATCTCAAAACGGCAGTAGTGATGAATTGTATGATTATGCATATAAACTTCACAAGGAAAATAAAATTGATGAAGCTATTTCTGCATACAAATCATCAATTTCAAAAAATTCTTCTAAGGTCGATGCGTATGTAAACCTTGCAATATGTTATGCCTCAAAAGATGATTATAATAATGCAGTAAGTATTTTAAACACAGCAAAAGAAAAATTCCCTGCAAATAATCTTGTTTTGAAGACGCTGCAGAACGTTCAAAAGGATTCAACTTCTACGAAGCTAGCCTCTGCTTCTTCAAGCTACGAAGCTAAAGATTATAAAATGGCTGTACAGCAATACCTCGCAATAAATCCGGCAACAGAAGATTCTATGCTTGGAGCTGCTGCATCTTACCAGGCTATGGGGGATTACAACAGCGCTATAGAATATTACAAACGAGCAGAAAAATTGAACCCCAATAATACTGAAACTCCTTATTATATAGGGTACTTGTATTCAGAACAAAAAAATTGGGCTCTTGCAGAGGCATATTTGAAAAAAGCTTTACAGCTAAACCCTCAATCAGAGGCAAAAGAATTGCTTTCTTATGTCGTACAAAACGGTTCACTTACTGTTCTTAACGAAGGCATAGATTTATATGAAAAGAATAATTATCAAACTGCGCTTCTAAAATTCAATGAAGTTTTGAAAAAAGAAGCAAATAACGCTTACGCTTATTATTATAGAGGGTTGATTTATGATGAGCAGAAGCAGCCAAAACTTGCTATAAATGATTACTTAAATGTTTTGAAATATTCTAACGAATTTCCTATAGCTAATTATATGCTTGCTGTAGATTACGACACTCTTTCGAATTATAAAGAAGCATTCAAATATTATCAGAAGTTTATTTCATCATACTCAACGGATGATGAATATTTGAAATACGCAAAAAGCAGGTTGGAAGAATTGAGACCATATGCAAGTTAGGGATTTAATTTCAAGCAGGGTATCTCTTGCTCCAATGGCCGGAATAACTGATTATGTATTGCGTTCTCTTGTAAGAGAATACTCAAAAACCTGCTTGTTAACAACAGAAATGATAAGTTCAGAAGCTCTGACGCAGGTTAAGGATACAGATATTGTTGCAAGGGATGAAAATCATTCTCCTATTTCATACCAGCTAAGCGGCCACAAGCCTAAAATGATTGCAGAATGTGCAAATTATCTGCAGAAGTATGCTGATATGATTGATATAAATATGGGCTGTCCTGTTAATAAAGTTGTAAAAGGCACAGATGGATGTGCATTGATGCGTAATGTTGATTTAGCTCAAGAAATTGTAAGAACAGTTAAAGCTGAAATTTCAATTCCATTGAGTGTAAAATTCCGTTTAGGATATACATTTGACGAATTAAATTTTGTAGAATACGGACAAAAAATGCAGGAAGCAGGGGCTGATTTCATTACAATTCATGGTCGTACCCGTTCGCAGATGTATGGAGGCAAAGCTGATTGGAAAAAAATTGCAGAACTTAAGCGTAATGTTGATATTCCAGTTTTTGCAAACGGTGATGTTGTATCGATAGAAACCGCTGTTCAGTGTCTGGAAGAATCAGAAGCTGACGGCATTGCAATAGGGCGTGGTGCGCTGGGTGATCCATCTTTACTTTATAGAGTTGAAAGATATATTAATGCGGGGGAATATTTGCCTCCTCCAACATTAGAAGAAAAAATTGAAACGCTAAAACATCATCTAAAAAAAGAGGTCGAGTTTAGAGGAGAAAATGTCGGTGTAAAATTCTGCAGAAAGTTTATACCGTATTATTTAAACGGTTTTCAAGGTGCATCAAGATTGCGTGGAGAACTTATTCTAATTGATAATCTGAACGAGATTTTTTCAAGGCTTGATAAAATATTAGTTAGTGTTTAAGTCCGTTATACCAGTCAAAAGCCGGCATTTCGCCTTTACCTTCAGGTTTTATTTTTATAATACGTAAAAGTCCTTTGCCTGTTTTAACGTCAATTCCGAGCTTTGAAATCCTGACAAAATCGCCAATGCTGCCGTTTGTTTCATCATTTAACGGCTCAGTATTCAAAACCTTAATTATTTTGCCGTTAAATTCGAAAAACGCACCAGGGCATTTGTAAACCCCGCGAACTAAATTATGAATTTCCTCAGCAGACTTATTCCAGTCTATTTTGCATTCTTCTTTTTTAAGCTTGTCTGCAAAACAAAGTCCTTCTTCGCATTGAGGAGTCGGCTTCAATGTGCCGTCTTTAATTCCAGTTAAAGTCTTTTCTAAAAGCTCTGGAGAATTAGAAGCGCATAGTTCAAACAGCTCTAAACAATTCATGTTTTTAGAAATTTCAATAGGAAGCTTCATGCAAATGTCGCCGCAATCAAGCCCTAATTCTGTAATCATGGTACATATTCCGGTTTCGGTATCCCCGTTAATAATTGCACGTTGTATAGGATTTGCTCCCCGGTATTTTGGAAGTAATGAAACATGAAGGTTTATTGTTTCGTATTTAGGAATATCCAGAACTTCTTGCGAAAGAATCTGACCGAATGCAAAAGTTACAAAGAAATCAGGTTTTAATTCTTTTAATGCTTCAATAATTTCCGGTTCTTTTCTGATTGATTTTGGCTGAAATACTTTAATACCTTTCTCCAGCGCAAAGCGTTTAATCGGGCTCGGCGTAAGCTTATGTCCTCTGCCTGATGGTTTATCGGGCTGTGTTACAACTGCAAGAACTTCAAATTTATCAGAATTATAAAAATGTTCCAGGGACTTTAAACCAATATCGGGTGTTCCAAAAAATACAATACTAATCATTCTTTTCTTCACTTTTAACTTTTTGTTTTAATAGTTCTTCAATTTTTGCTTCTAATTCCGGTTCATCAAGCAGTTTTTCAATTTGAATTGGCGGCAGGTTAAATTTTTTCAGAACTTCTTCTGCTTCAAATCTGTTTATAACGTGATCAATGAAAAGAATTCCGTCAAGGTGGTCAAATTCATGCTGAATTGCTCTTGCAAGCAGGCTTCCATCTTTTGCTTCCAGAACAAAAGAACGTCCATTCCTATCCATTGCCTTTACCATAACATCAGAATATCTTCTAACATCAGTAAATGCTTCAGGAAAGCTAAGGCAGCCTTCGTGGCTTATTACAGCACCTGATTTTTTTATGATTTTAGGGTTTATAAATACCATTGGATTTAAAGGCTCATTTCCTGTCGAAACATCAATTACAAATACTCTGTAGTTCTCTCCAATCTGGGGTGCAGCAAGCCCGACACCGTTTTGAGCGTACATTGTATCCAATAAATCTGCAACCAGATTTTTAACTTTTTGTGAAACCTTATGAACTTCTTTGGACGGCTGTCGCAAAGAGTCTTCTCCATATCTGACAACTTTTCTTATAGACATATTTTCTTCCTCTGGTTAAATTGTAGCATAAAAAAGAACATTTTTCTAAGAATGACGTTATAATTGTAGTATGAAAAAACTTTGTGCAATAATTTGTTTATTTTTTATTTCCGGAGTGCAGGTTTTGGCAGCTTCAACAAAAATATATGATGAAAATGGTTTTAGGCTGGGAATTTGTACGAAAAATGGAGAGATATATGAGGCATTTGATTTAGCCGGCAAGCCTATTACAAAGGATGCATTGAACAATCCTGTCCCTTCCAAAATTCTTTATTTTTATGATATTAGCGGTAATTTAATCCGGTTTTCTAATGAAAAGAGGACTATAGCACCTGTAAATATAGAATACAATAATAAACTTTATAAAGGCCCGATTTATAGCCGCAGGGAATTAACGTTTTAAAACCCAAAAATCTTTTTGGAATAACACAAGAATTGGTATTAATTCTAGTCTGCCAATAAGCATATCAAAAATTAGTATTAATTTAGTCAATGCATTCAGAGGAGCAAAACTTCCCAGCGGGCCGATAGCACCAAATCCCGGGCCTATGTTTCCTACTGCGCTGACAGCTCCGGTCAATCCAATAGTAGTATTTTGTTCAAGAACAGCTATTAAAAATGCGGAAACTCCCAGTATTACAAAATAAAAAGCAACAAACATTAAAGTCTGGTCAAGAATTTCCTTAGGCACAGAGTAACTTCCTGTTTTGATATTACAAACAGCTTTGGGATGTAGAATTTTAGTCATCTCTGTTTTTATAATTTTAAAGACCAGAAGCCATCTCATAACTTTTAATCCGCCTCCGGCCGAACTTGCACAGCTGCCAAAAAGCATTATTGCAAATAAAAGGAGCTTGCTTGTGTAATCCCATTTTGTGTAATCTACACTGCAGAAACCTGTTGACGAAACCAGAGTTGAAACATTAAAAAACGAGTGTGTTATACTTCCTGCAAGGTCATAATGCATATTAAAGAATAAAGAAATACTGAGCAAAATACCAATTAAGAAAATTGCAGAGAAATAAGTCCTGAATTCTTCATTTCTAAATAAAACCAGCGGGTTAAGTTTAACCCATGCTTTGTACTGGAGATTGAAGCTTACACCTGCAAAAAACATGAAAAATGCAGTAATCCATAGTAATGGATAAGAACATCCAATCATACTCTGGCTGTTTGGAGAAAGTCCTCCTCCAGAGATTGAAGATAATGAGTTACAAACAGCTTCAAAACCGCTCATTCCATTAATTTTCAGAAAAGCAATTTCAATTATAGTTAATCCTGCATAAACTTTCCATAGAGCAGCAGCCGTATTCTTTATTCTTGGAGTAAATTTATCTTCTGTAGGCCCGGGTGCTTCTGCAAAAAACATTTGTCTTCCGGCAATTGCAAATTGAGGCAGAATTGCAATAAATAATACGATAATTCCCATTCCGCCCAGCCATTGTGTAAAGGAGCGCCAGAAAAAAACAGTATTTGGATAGTTGAAGTGTGTAAGTATTGTCGAACCTGTTGCCGTAATTCCGGATGTTGCTTCAAATAAAGCATCAACTGGGCTTATTCCGAAAAATAAATAAGGTATTGAAGCCAGAATGATAGCAAAAATCCAGGAAAAACTAACAACACAGAGCCCTTCAGATTTTTTTATATCATTTATTGATTTAATCTGGGCAATTCCGCTGATAACCTTTTTTATTGTTATTGATATCATAAGAGCAGCTGCTCCTGTTAATAAAAACGGCAGCACAGCACCGGTTTCATGATAATAAAGCGCTACTAATACAGGCAGCATCAGCATAAAACTAAAATACATTATTGTCAGACTAAATGAGTATGCCAGATAGTTTAATCTCATTCAATTTCCTCAAAAAATTCTTTTATATTTGGCGCATTTTCACTTGTTGTAAATATTATGAGATTATCACCACCCATTATTTGTGTTGCACCGTTTGGAATAATTATTCTCTTCCTGCGCTGAATAACTCCTACAATAGCTTTTACAGGAAGTTTTAATTCCATAATTTTTTTTGTTTGGTAATTTTCAGGGATTTCTATAACCAGTACTTCTCCTTTTCCCTGTTCTACAGTTGCCAGAATACCAATGTTTGTTTCTTTTATATTATTTTTTATTTCATTAAGCGCAGCTGTTCTGGAAGAAATTGCAATATCAATACCAACCCGTTCAAATAATTCTACGTTTGTAGTCTTGGAAACTCTTGATATTACTCTGCTTGCACCCATATGTTTAACAAGTAGCGAGCATAAAAGATTTTTTTCATCATTGTTAGTTACACTTACGACTACATCAGAAGAAGCAATGTCTTCTTCATTTAAGAGTTCTAAATCAGTTCCATCTCCATTAATAATTAATGTGTTATTAAGTTCCTGTGATAAATACTCACATCTTGCTGTATCTTTTTCTACAATCTTTAAATTGAGCTTTAGATTTTCCAAATTTTTAGCAAGTTTTAAACCAACATTACCACCGCCTATAATAGTTACATTTTTTACGAACTCTTTTTCGTGGAAAAATTTACCGGCAAGTATATCGAGCGAGTTTGATAATCCCATAAAAATAACTTTATCATCTTCATGCAAAATTGTTTCTCCATTAGGTATAAATAATTCGCAATTTCTTGTAATACCGACAATAACAGTATCTTTAGGAAACTCGCAATTTTTAATCATCTGATTAACAAGAATAGAGTTTTTTGCAATCCTATATTCAAGCAAACGAGCCCTGCCATCAGCAAAATGTTCAACATCCAAAGCTTTTGCAACAGTGATAATTCTAAAAATTTCCTGAGTTAATAGTTCTTCCGGCCAGATTACATTATCAATATAAAAATCACAGTTATATTCAGCATCCTTTGCAAGCCCGAGAGAATATTTGTATTCTTCTTTGCGAACAAAGCAGATTGTTTTAACGGTACTTATTCTTTTGGCAGTTAAACAGGCAACAATATTGAGTTCGTCAGAAGCTGTACAGGCAATAAATACATCCGCAGATTTAATCGAAGCTTGTTTTAATACCTCTATATTTGAACCATTCCCCGGTACAAACCCGACATCCAGCTTATTAAATGCGTCTACTCTGTTATGTTCATCATCTATAACAGTAATGTCGTTTTCTGTATATAACTCAGAGGCTATCATTGAACTAAGTTCATTTGCACCAAAAATAATTATCTTCATAGGAGATATTTAACTTCAAACGGAAGGTAAAAGCAAGTAAAATTATAAGCCGCGGCTTTTGTTATGTAATGTAACGATTTATATAAGTATATGTTTTTAATGAGCAGCTTTATACGAAAATCAGGTTTAATGCATTACCCTGAAACTCTTGCTGCTGTACAGGAGGCTAAAGACCTTAATTTACAGGGCTTTTTAAGTGAGGTGTTAATAGTTCAATCCGACTTAAAAACGTCAACCATAGGCTTAAATCAAGCAATCGATCGCATGACAACGGGCTTTAAGATAAACCAAGCGGAAGACAATGCAGCGAATTATTCAATAAACACAAAACTTACAAGTGGCACTTATTCAATCTCAACAGCAGAAGAACTTGCTAAGCTCGCAACAATGACCAATAACTATAAAATCTGCTCAAATTGTGAATTTGTTTTAGCTGATGATATCGACCTTTCTGCTTACTCAACAGGTGAAAGTTGGACTCCAATAGGAACTTCTAACCAATTTACAGCCACCTTTGATGGTAATGGTTATGTGATTTCAAACCTGTATATCAACACTCCATCAATTAATTGTGTCGGTTTGTTTAGGTGGTGTAACTTTGCAGAAATAAAAAACGTTGGCTTAGAAAATGTTGATGTGACGGGGGATTATGAGGTCGGTGGACTGATGGGGAGAGGATGCAACGTTACAATAAGTAACAGCTAACTGGCAGCGTGAGTGGGACTGGGAATGTAGGTGGTCTTATAGGGTATGGATATTTCCCATATTGATAATTGTACTGTTTTTGCCGATGTAACAGGCACAACTTCTGTAGGAGTATTAGTTGGAGGTTCAAACTTTGACCTTGACCTGATTATAAACAACTCAACTGGTTCATCTCAGAAAGCATTTGAGTTAACAAGAGCAAATGCACTTTCAACAATAGACGAAGTATTAAAATCAATAATTTAGTATCAACTCAATCAACAATTCGTGATGCAGGTATAACGGAAGAATCAAGTGCAACTCTTCTTGCTACAGCAAACCAAACACCGGCTATAGTACTTCAATTATTGTTGTAATAGCTCCTTCACCCTACAGATAAGAATTATTGATACAACAAAATTGCGAGCCTGAAATTTTAATCCAATTGTTTCACAGTTGCGACAATTTTACCGATAAGTATTAATTCTGCGGCAGACTTTCCGTTTATGGTTCTAATTCTGTATTCAGGATTGTCAGACTTGATAATAATCTCATCAAGATTTTTTGATAAGCGTTTTACAAAAAATTCGTTATTAAAACAAAATACATAAATTTTATTGTCCTGAATCTGGTTTCCGTTCCAGTGTTCTACAATAAGCTTATCGCCATTATCAATAGTCGGTGACATACTGTTTCCTGATGCATTAATCATTGAATATAACTTATTTTTTGAATACCCGCTTATCATTGAAATCGGTATAGGAAGTTTCGTTTTTTCACTCGAAAATACAATACTGCCATTTCCGCAGCTTGCAAAAACATCTGTATAATAATCTATATAAGCAATATCGTCGGTTACAGAACTGAAAATACTAATCTTAAAAAATTCCTCAACCCGTCTTATTTCGCTAACCGTAACTTCGCTCTGAGTTTTTATTCTATTGCTGATTGTCTGACGTGTTATGCCAAGGCTGTCTGCAAGCATTGACTGGTTAACAGTTATCCCTGCTATATTGGATATTAATTGTATTAATTCATCTAGTTTCATCGTTTCACCAATATCTGAAAATAGTACTTGACATTTGTATCATATCGTCTTACAATAAGACACAAGATGTAAACTATCAATTGATATTTAATCATATTTTTTTGCTAATGTCAATGTTTTAAATATTTGGAAGAGGTTTTGTAAAAATGAATTACAGATATAATGTATCATGTAGTGAAACAATGTCAAAGAATTGGACCCCGAGTGCAGTGGATTGTTACAAGTTAGGGTGCGTATGTGCTAGATGCAATTTGTATAAAATATATTTTAGTAATTCTTATAATAAATGCAGAATGAAAGAAACTGTAATAGAACTGGTGCGCAAATTAGGAGCACCTGTGGAGGATGATAAATAATGAGTGGATATTCAAGTATAGAAAATGGGAAAAAGGGCGGCAGACCGAAGTATGATAGCGAGGTAAAAATTTCTCTGCCCGATATAGATTTTGTCATATTAACACCAACCCAATACGGTTCATTGATTGAAAGATACGGCTATGAACTCCTGAGAAAGGCTCTTTTAATCCTTGAGGAATGGCTTAAGTCAAGTCCTGAAGGAGAAAAATACAGAGGAAAAAATAATTATGCACACTTTCGCTCTGACGGCTGGGTTATAAATTCTGCAAAAATAACTCGTTAATTAATATTTTTTACGGCGATAACTTTTTCTAAAAATTCTCTGGAAGCGTTTACGCCTCTGTTAAAACAAGCCTGCTGAATGGAAATCCAGTTTTTCTTGTTAAATCTTTTTATCTTGAACTCCGGATTTTGGGAATATTCAGCAGTTTTTGTAAATAAATCCAGTATAGAACTGTACTCAAGATTTTCTGCCTTAAAATTTTGGGTTAGTATGTCTAAATGTGCTGTTGCACCATATTTTTTACCGCGTTCAAAATTTCCGTGAAGCTTGTATTTTAATATTTTATGTATTAATCCGCCCGGTTCTGTATGAAGCGGAACAGACATATCTTGCAAATAATGCAGTGCATAGCCGAGTTTTTTTAATACTTCTTCTTTGTCTTCTGAAAGCATTGCCTGCTGCAAATGTTCTTTAAACTGGCTAAAGGCATTTAGTTTATCAGAGTCTGGCCCGAAGCTTTTTTTCTTAGAATTTGGAAAGAAGAAGTGAGTGTTATTATGATATCCCAATTCTGTCTTTGCAAAGTCTGGCATTTGGGCATATCTGGCAACCTGTCTTTTAGTAATATCATCAATGCTGCTGTTTTGTAGTGCGAGCATTGTCATTTCTAAATGTGTTGTTTTATTCCATTTAAAATTTGTCTGTCCACCCGAAGTATTGATTTGCATTTCCTTATTATACTGCAAAACGGAAGTGAACAATATCTCCGTCCTGCATTACGTAATCCTTTCCTTCTAATCTTGTAACACCTTTATCTTTGCAAGCTGTATAAGAGCCGTTTTGTACAAAGTCATTGTATCCGGTTACTTCAGCTCTAATAAAGCCTTTTTCAAAGTCAGTATGTATAACCCCTGCCGCCTGCGGAGCTTTAGTTCCTCTTGTGATTGTCCACGCATGAACTTCTTTTTCGCCCGCAGTAATGAATGTAATAAGATTAAGCAGTTCATATACTGATTTAATCATTTTATTAATCCCGCTGTCTTTAACTCCAAGTTCTTCAAGATACTCTTTCGCCCCTTCTTCTCCGAGTTCAACAAGTTCTTCTTCAATTCTTGCGCAGATTATAACTGTTTGAGCGCCATGCGATTTTGCATATTCTTCAACCTGTTTTGTGTAATTGTTGCCTTCTTTTAAATCAAATTCAGAAACATTCGCGCAATAAATAACAGGCTTGATAGACATTAAATTAAGCGGTTTAATTGCTTCAATCTCATCTTCTGTAAAATGTTCTTTAACATTTATGAACTTTCCTTCTTGAAGCAGTTCATTAAGTTTCTTTAATGCTCCATCTTCGACGACCGCGTCCTTATCACCGGATTTTACCTGTTTAGAAATTCTTGCAGCGCGTCTTTCTACAGAAGCCAAATCAGCAAGGGCAAGCTCTGTATTAATAATTTCAATATCTGAAATAGGATCAACTTTGCCTGCTACGTGAATAGTGTTTTCGTCATCAAAGCATCTGACAACCTGAATAATAGCGTCGACTTCTCTAATATTATGCAGGAATTGGTTGCCTAATCCTTCTCCCTGGCTTGCACCTTTTACGAGTCCCGCAATATCAACAAATTCTATGACAGTAGGAATAATTTCTTTTGCTTTGCACAAATCAGAAAGTATCTGGAGTCTTTCATCCGGTACAACAACAACGCCTACATTTGGTTCAATTGTACAAAACGGATAATTTGCACTCTGTGCATTCTTTGTAGCTGTTAATGCATTAAATAATGTTGATTTTCCTACGTTTGGCAGTCCAACGATTCCGGCTCTTAGCATAAATAAATCCCTTTCAAAATACTATATGTGTAAATTGTATCATGAACAGAAATAAAATGAGTTATAAAAATATGTAGAATGTTTTTTTAATAATAAAAAATATTACAAAAAGGATATAATCCAAAATTGCATTATAAATTCAACATTTTTCATGATATTAGATTACAGGGAATAAAACTTAAGAATAAAAAAACAAACAGAAATAAAACTTTACAAAATGGTCGAAAATATAATAAACAGCTTGCATTCAGATTTTTAGCAAATATTATTATATTAAGATGCCTTAAAGTGGCATTATTTGACAGCCGAAAAATAGAGGAAAATATGGCAAAAGACGTAATAGAAATAGAAGGTACTATTCTGGAATCCATGCCGAATGCGATGTTCAGGGTAAAACTTGAAAACGGACACGAAATTCTGGCACACATATCAGGAAAGATAAGAAAGAATTTTATCAGAATATTACCGGGTGACAGAGTAAAAGTAGAAATGACACCTTATGATTTAACCAAAGGCAGAATAACATTCCGTCTTAAATAATAAAAAGTTTTTAAGTATTACAAAAAGATAAAGGATAAAACAATGAAAACAAGATCATCAGTAAAACCTATGTGCGACAAATGCAAAGTTATTAAAAGAAAAGGCAGAGTTGCAGTAATTTGTGAAAACCCTAAACACAAACAAAGACAGGGTTAATTTTCGCAGAGTAAAAAATAAGTAAGTACAAGAAATATAAAGGAAAGAAAACATGGCAAGATTAGTTGGGGTAGATTTACCTCGTAACAAAAGACTAGAAATCGCTTTGACCTATATCTACGGTATAGGACCTGCAAGAAGCAAAAAGATTCTTGAAGTAACAGGTATTTCACCTGATTTAAGAACAGATGACTTAACAGATGATGATATTAAACAATTACGTAATGCATTGTCTGAATACAATATTGAAGGTGACTTAAGACGTGAAGTAACAATGAACATTAAACGTCTTCAAGAAATTAACTCATACAGAGGTATGAGGCACAAAAGAGGTCTTCCTTGCAGAGGTCAGAGAACAAAAACAAACGCAAGAACAAGACGCGGTAAAAAGACAGGACCTATTGCTGGTAAGAAGAAATAATAGGGAATAAATTTAAACGAAATTAAAAATAGTGAAATATAAGGAAAAGAAAAATGGCAAGACCAAAAACTACAAAGAAAAAAGAAAAGAAAAATGTATTGCAGGGTGTTGTTCACATACAATCCACTTTTAACAATACAATTGTAACTTCTACAGATACTCAAGGTAATGCTATTGCTTGGGCAACTGCCGGTGCTACAGGCTTCAAAGGAGCTAGAAAAGGAACTCCGTTTGCAGCTCAGTCAGCAGCAGAATTAGTTGCTAAGAAGTCAATTGATCAAGGTATGAAAAAAGTAGAAGTTCATATCAAAGGGCCTGGTTCAGGTCGTGAAACAGCAATCAGAGCAATTCAAGCTGCAGGTTTGGAAATTACATTAATCAAAGATGTAACTCCTATACCTCACAATGGCTGCCGTCCGCCTAAAAAGAGACGTGTATAATAGTAAATACAAAAATAGCAGGGGCTTGCTTTAGGCCAAAAAAGTAAACCATAGATGCCCTGCAAAAGAAAAGGAGAAAATAATGGCAAGATATACAGGACCTACGAATAAATTATTTCGTAACTACGGCGTAAAAGATTTGTCTAACAGAAAATTAACATCTTCTATGAGACAAACAGCATCAGGTCAACACGGTGCAGTAAGAAAAAAACTTTCTGAATACGCTATTCACTTAAATGAAAAACAAAAAATCAGATTAACATATTTGGTAAGCGAAAAACAATTCGCAAAATATTACAACGAAGCCGCAAGAAAGAAAGGTGTAACAGGTACAATCCTCCTTCAAATTCTTGAATCCAGATTAGATAACGTCTTATTTAGAGCTGGTTTCGGCGTAACACGTAAACAATCAAGACAAATCGTTAACCACGGTCACGTTCTTGTTAATGATAAGAAAGTAGATATTCCATCATATTTAGTTAAAGCAGGTGATGTAATCACTATTAAATCAAGAAGCAACGATTACCTTAAGACTGTAATGAGTGCAATTGATTTATCTTGTGCTCCTGCTTGGATAACAGTAGATAAAGACGCTTTGAAGATTACATTCGAAAGAATTCCTCAAAGAGAAGAATTAGATCCTGAATTCAAAGAACAACTTGTTATAGAGTACTATTCAAAATAGGCTGATAGGAGAAAATAATATGGAATTAAAAATTAAAACTGTTAATACAATGACCAGTTCTGATGGTTCACAATATGGTAAGTTTACTATTGAACCGTTAGAAAGAGGCTTTGGAACAACTATCGGTAACGCACTTAGACGTGTATTACTTTCAAGCTTAGAAGGTACTGCTGTAACTTCTTGCAGAATTGAGGGTATAACTCACGAATACACAGCAATTCCGGGTGTATTAGAAGACGTTATTGACGTAATGTTGAACCTTAAAGGTTTGGCAATTAAAACAGACTCAAAAGAACCTCAAAATTTGAGAATAGATGTAGACAAACCAGGTCCTGTATTGGCAAGTGATATCCAATTACCAGCCGGTGTAAAGGTAGTAAACCCTGACTGGTTGATTTGTACTATAGCTGACGGCGGTTCATTCCACGCCGATATCGTTGTAGAAACAGGAAAAGGATATGTAGCAAATGATGTTCCAAGAAATTCTAAATCAGGAGCTCCTATTGATATGTTACCTATTGATGCTACATTTATGCCGGTAAAAAGAGTTCGTTATGAAGTTGAAAATGCTCGTGTCGGCGACAATATCGACTTTGATAAATTAACTCTTGAAATCTGGTCTAATGGTACAGTAGATGTAACTACAGCTCTTACTCAGGCAGCTGATTTGCTTATTGAACACTTTGTTCAAATCTCATCTATTACAGGCAAAACTTCTCACAAAGATATTGAAGAAAAGGCTGTTGTTATGGAAGAATCTCATGAAGAAACCGAACAAGAACCTTCAATCACTATTGATGAGCTTGAATTATCTGTAAGAGCATATAACTGTTTAAAAAGAGCAAGCATTAACTCAATGGCAGAATTGTTAAAGAAATCAGAACATGATTTGTTAAATATTAAGAACTTTGGTAAAAAATCTTCAGATGAAGTAATTGAAAGATTACACCACTTCGGTTTAGACTTAGCTCCAAATCCAGAAGTAGATGAAGAAGGTTATGCTATTCAAGGTTCAGAAGAATAATAGAAATTAGTAAATTATATAAAAGGAAAGAAAACAATGAGACACCAAACAAAGAAACATACACTTGGTAAAGCACAAGACCAAAGAAAAGCTTTGTTGCGTTCATTAGCTACTGAACTATTTACTCATGGTGAGATAAAAACAACTATGGCAAGAGCAAAAGCTTTGCAGCCATATGCTGAAAATGTAATCACTATGGCTAAAAAAGGTGATTTGAATTCAAGAAGATTGGCTGGTAAATATATCTATGATAAAGAAATCGGCCAGTTAATTGATACAACCACCGGTGAAGTATTTGATGCTCCGCAGGAAGGCAAAAAATTAGCTAAGCAGACTGTTTTGAGAAAATTATTCAGCGTTATTGGCGTTAAATATTCTTCTAGACAGGGCGGATATACAAGAATATTCAGACTTCCTCCACGCAGAGGGGATGCTTCTGAAATGGCATTAATTCAGTTGGTATAATTAATGCGCTACGCTCTAGACGTCCAGTACCGTGGTAAGAACTATGATGGCAGTCAGATACAGTTCGAAGCCGGCAAAGAAGTCGGTAACACAATACAGGGCAAATTAGAGAAAGTATTATGTACTTTGATAGAGTCTAAGGCTCAAATTAATAACAGACCGATTAAAACAATCTTCTCCGGAAGAACTGATAAAGGTGTAAATGCATTAGGACAGGTCGTTCACTTTGATACTGATAAAGAAATTGTTGCTTCAAAATTTATCTATCAAATGAACGAAATCCTTCCTGATGATATATCTGTCAGTAACTTGAGAATTGTACCGGATTCGTTTCACGCTCAAAAGTCTGCAAAGGCAAGATATTACAGATATGAACTGATTAACAGACGTTATAAACAGGCATTTGACGGTGATATCTTAAGAGTGAAATATGAATTGGATATAGAGCGGATGCAGACCGCTTTGAATTTCCTTCTGGGCGAACATGATTTTTCAAGTTTTAAAAGTTCCGGAACGCTTAACCCGAGCAAAGTTTGTTTTATCTCTAGAGCAAATGTTGAGAAACAAGGTGATAGAGTGTTTATACATATTGAAGGAAACAGATTTCTTTATAATATGGTAAGAACAATAGTCGGTACGCTTCTTGAAATAGAGGGGCATAAGCTGCCTGTAGAGCATATGAAAAATGTTCTTGAGGCATGTGACCGCCGTAAGGCGGGGCAAACAGTCAGCCCGTATGGTCTGACACTGGTAAAGGTAAAATATTAATACTACGGAGATAAAAAGCATGAAAACATATTCAGCAAAACCTCTTGAAGTTGAAAGAAAATGGTATGTAATTGATGCAGAAGGCGAAATTCTTGGTCGTTTAGCTGTAAGAATTGCAAACATTTTAAGAGGAAAAAATAAACCTGAATATACACCTAACGTTGATACCGGTGACTTTGTTATCGTTATTAATGCAGAAAAGGTTGTAGTTTCAGGAAATAAAGAAACTGATAAGATTTATTATCACCATACCGGTTACCCGGGTGGTTTAAAAGCAGCTTCTGTTAAAGAAGTTCGTGAAAAAGATGCAACAAAGTTAATTGAAAAAGCTGTTAAGGGAATGTTGCAGCACAACACTCTTGGCGCTGAACAGTTCAACAAGTTGAAAGTATATTGCGGTCCTGAACATCCGCATGCAGCTCAAAAACCTGTTGTATTGGGAAAGGAGTCTAAGTAATGGCTGAATCTAAAGAAATAATGGCTACAGGCCGCAGAAAGTGCGCTGTTGCAGTTGTAAAACTTGTAAAAGGTAAAGGCAGAATTTTCGTTAACGGAAAAACATTAGGTGCTTATATTGGTAATATGCCGGCTGTTGAAATGATGATTTACAGACCGCTTGTTTTAACTGAAAATCAAGACAAGTATGATGTAAGAGTTAAAGCTGTTGGCGGCGGTATCGTTGCTCAATCAGCGGCTATCAGACACGGTATTTCAAGAGCATTATTGAAAGTTAATGAGGAATATAAAAATGTATTACGTTCAGAAGGCTTGTTGACTCGTGATGCAAGAGTTAAAGAACGTAAGAAATATGGTAGAAAAAGAGCTCGTAAGAGATTCCAATTCTCAAAGAGATAATTTTTCGAGATATGTATTTAAAAGGCGGCTTTTCGAGAACCGCCTTTTTTATTAATTGTGTATAAGTTCCAGTTTTTTACCCACTTTTTTGTTTAATATTTTTATTCTTTCCTCATCTGCAAGTGTTAAAGAAACATAAACTTGTTGTGCAGAATCTGTAGGATGCTTTACCTGCGAAAGCATATAATAGTCTAAAAAGCTCATATTTTGCCAAAAACATTTGATATATTCAAATACTTGAACGGCATCAAAATTGAAACTTTGTATTCCAAATATTTTAGTGTAATCTTTTACGAAATTAAGTATTCCTTCTGAAATAAAAGGGAATAGGCTTAATCTGAAGAAGTCATTATCATTTAAAAGTTCTCTATATTCAGGTTTTTCATTTTTCATATCTTCAACAGGCGCTTCGTTTGATGTAAAAAGAAACTCGATTAAATCCCAACTAAAGCCTATTGCTTTGTTGGAGTGCGGTTTGATGCTTAAATTTATATAATTATATTTATAATTAAGCGTTGACGCTATATAAATCCCGAGAAAACTTTTTGCGCTGAAAAACTTTTCAATTAATGTTTGTGCGGAAAAATTACCTGCACAGGTATCAACAATTCCAATATTCTCTCCGGATAATTTGATTGAAGCTGCGTATTTTTGATAATTATTTTTAGTTATTTCGCTAAATATAGGATTATCATTTATACATAAGTTTTTCATTCGTCTGGAAGCGTATATGTAATGACTTTTTGGTGCATTTTCAGGTTTAATTAAATCATATACTAATTTAAGCATATAACCATCTCTGGCAACAAAGAATATATCGCTAAGATTTCGCTGCTTTGCTATTGTAAATATGCTTGTTACAACACTAAGCGCTAGCGGGCCCCCGATATTATAACCTAAATCTTTCCAGTAATTAGATTTGTCATTCTGATTAATCCAATTAATTGCTGACAATGCGATAATTGATGAACTGCTAATCTTATCAATTGCATAGTTATCAAAATATTCAAAAGCATAGTTGTTTATTTTCGAAATTTTAAATCTTTCGAAAATGTTTTTATAATAGAATGCTTCGATACTGTTTTCTTTGGCTTTTTCTATATCAGAAATTTTATTATCGCCAATATGTAATATTTTATCAGGACTTATATTTAAATCTTGGATAATGAATTTATATAAGTTTCCGGTAGCCTTACATTTTCCAATTTCACCTGAAACGTACAATTTACTGAAATTTTTAAAACCTTTATCATTCAGAACTTGTGCAAGGAAATTTGTAGGAAGATACATGTCTGATGTTATTATAATTTGCTTTCCTTGTTCTAGTGCATAATTATAGATTTCAAGAATTTCTTCATTACATTGTAATATTTGTGCTTCAATCTCCATTTCTTTATCTCTGAGATTTTTATCGAGTTTAGAATATATTTCACCAATTGTTATATCTTCTATTCTTCTGTCGCGAATAGTCTTAACCATGCGTACTTTCTTTTCGTTAACGAGCCTTGTAAGTGCAAAATTTGGTATATTATATTGTTGTTCCATATATTTAAAAACATCAGACGGGGCTAAAAACGGACGTAAAAGAAGTGTATCAAAAATATCAAAAGAGATTATATCTTTTGTATCGATAATTTTTTTTAGTTCCTCTTTATCAAAGTAATAAAATTCACTTAGGTTCTTATTAAAAAAATTGTAAAAAGTCGCATTTATGTCAACATTAAACTTAAAGTTTCTGAAAATTCCTGCCATTTTGCAGAATAGATATTCACTGAAAATGCGAGAATTATTTTTGTTTAATACATCCTGTATTATTGTTACAAACCAGTAGCCTAAGACATAGCTGTAAACCTCAGGCGTAATAGAATTAGAATTTGCCAGATGCAATAAAATCTCCATCCCCTTAATCTTATCTTTAAGCTGTTGGAAACGGAGCTGTCTTTTAGTTAGAGAATTATCACGCTGTGTAATTACGATATACAAGTCTTCAACTACTTCAATTTTATTGGCATATAATGCGGCCTCAAAAGCAAATACAGGATCTTCCATATCACTGATTTCAGGAAATGTGATATTATTATTGATTAGCAAACTTCTTCTGAAAATAGCACTGCAATATGTTGAACAGAAATTATTCTTATTTTCTTTAATCTTATTATTTATATTTTCATAAACAGTGTTATCAAAGGAGTTTTTATATAATCCTTTTGTAATATCTGCATTTGTTTGTATGGCTTTATTGTATAATTTTTCATAAAAATCGGCTGTTTCCAGATAATCATCGCTGTCAATAAAACTGATAAACTCGCCTTTTGCAATCTTTATTCCGTTATTTCTCGCGACAGCAGCGCCTTTATTAAGCCTAAAATTAATTACCTTTATGCGCTTATCCTTATTTGCAAAATCATTGAGTATATTAAGAGAGTTATCCTCAGAAGCATCGTTGATACAAATTATTTCTAAATCTTCAAGAGTCTGGGTGCAAATACTTGTCAGGCAATTACCAAGATATTCTTCTGTATTATAAACAGGAATTATAACAGAGATTTTTGTTTCCATCAATTACACTCCTGTAAACAATTAACATCGGCAAAAAAATCAGATTTTAAGTTGAAGTACTCTGAAAAAATAATTAATTCATCGGCTTTCATTTTTCTTTTGCCTTGCAGCATAGCGCTTAACTTAGCTACAGAAATTCCTAATAGATTAGCAAAGAATTTTTTTTTAATCCCATTTGTATTTATAAATTCTTTTACTTTTTCTTCCAGAGTAATCATATTTTCTCCAAAGTGTATTATAGATTAACAGTATCGTAATAATTAACATGTGAATAATAAAACACATCCGGATTATTGTCAAGCAAATTTTTAAATATTTAATTTTTCGATATAATTATGGTATAGGAGAAATATTTATGACTAAACCAAAAGAAAAAACTACAGAGTCTTTAAGTACTTCATTGCCGCTTCAGTTAAGATTATGCAGACAAAAAGCAGGGTTAAGTATGCGTGAGGTTGCAAAACGTATACATAAGACCGCAGCAACTATAAGTAAGTGGGAAAGCGGAGAAACAACTCCTTACGGCGATACGTTATTAATGTTGTGTAAAATTTATAATGTAGATATTACTGCTTTTTATGGTGTAGCAACACCACAGTCAATTCGTATTACACCAGCTGAAACACGCTTAATAGAGCTGTATAGAAATGCAACGAAAGATGCACAAAATGTAACTGTAACTGTTCTGGAAAAATGCCAGAAAAATTGATTTTATTTATTATCCGGACTCAAAATAGAAATAACGGCATGATTAAGATCTAAATATTTCTTTGCGGCATCTTTTAAATCTTCAATAGTGATTGATTCACAAATTGGCAGATATTCTTCTGCCAGATTTAAGTCATCGCATACAGTCATATAATATCCTATTGCTTCACCGATATCAGAAACTGTTTCAGCTTCACAGGCAAAACGGGATTTAAGTTTTTTCTTTGCTTTATTAATTTCTCGTTCAGTAATTTCATTTTGAACTTTTTTAATTTCTTCCTTAACAAGTTCAATAGCTTTTTCTTTGTATTCAGGATTAAAATTTGCCTGTACAAAGAAGTTAGAACCATCACGGAATGAGTAATTCTCTGCATCAATCATGTTAAATATATGCTCTGGCTGATTTTCTATCAAATTATTATATAATCTTGAACTTGCACCTTCACCAAGTATTACAGCAAGCATCTCAAGTGCAATAATATTTTTTAAATCTTTTGCCATGGCTCCAAGAAAACCAAACATCATAAACGAAGAATTTATATTTGCTTTATTCTCAATATAGACTGTTTCCTTTACTGGACTATCCGGCCCGAAATCTTTTTCAGGAGAATGAGGTCTATCTCCCCAGCTGAATCCTTCAACTACACGGTTAAGAATATCTTCGCTGTCGAAGTCACCGACAACTATTGTTGTTACATTTTCTGGAGAATAGAAGGTTCTGTAATAGTTCATAACCTCTTCCTGAGATACCTGTGAAATAATTTCCGGAGTACCGATAACATCACGTTTATATGGATGTGAAGTGTACATTGCATGATTTGTCGCATTATAAACCTTTGTCCAAGGCTGGTCTTTGCGCATACGAATTTCTTCTATTACAACATGACGTTCACGTTTGTCTGTGACGGTTTTGTCATTTATATCAAACGGTGCACCCATTTCATAATCAGGTATTACAGGGTCTATCATCATGTCGGCATGAAGTTCTATTGCTTTATAGAAGTTTTCATTGTTCTCACCTTTCGGAAGGGTTACATAATAAAATGTGTAATCTTTCCACGTTGCAGCGTTTACAATAGCGCCTCTTGCTTCAAGTATTTTATCAAATTCACCAGCCTTATGTTTATGAGTACCTTTAAACATTAAATGTTCAAGAAAATGAGAGATTCCATTGTTTTTATCATTTTCATTTATAGAACCTGTTTTGACCCAGGATGATATATTTACCATCCCGCCTTCTTTATGAGCAAGAACGATTTTATGCCCGTTGTCCCGCTCATAAATCTCTACTTCTCTTGTCAAAAAAGGATACTTTATTAATGATTTCTTCATAAACACCTCGCTTAAAGTTATTATAACTTAAAGATAAACAGATATAAATATTATTCCAGTCGGGTAATTGGTATATACCCTCTTCGGCTATTGATTTACATATTATCATGAGGTACAAAACAAGAATAAAGAAAGGAGATTTTTATGATTGAAGAGAACAACAGAGAATACCATTACGAACACAAAAGTCACTGGTTAAGAACTTTAGGAGTCATTCTAGCGACACTTATAGGAGCTTTTTTAGCTTTTTATTTTGTAGCAGACATGACATTTAACAGAATGACAGACCCGTCATACCAGATGCGTAAAATGGAAAAAATGATGAGGCATGAGCAAAAGCGTATTGAACGTATGGAACAGCGCTTCGGGGATAACCCGTTTGAACCTAAAATGGCACCTATGCTTGTAAATCTAGTGAAAGAACCGGGCGAGTATAAGTTAATAGTAGATTTGAAACCTCTAGGCGGAAGCGAAAAAAATATTGATGTCAAGCTTGTTGATAATGTAGTTACTGTTTCCGGCGAAGTTGAAAAAAAGGAACACCACAGAGAAGATATAATGAATTTCTCTCAGGCATATTATCTTGACGAAAAGGTCGAAGGGGATAAAATGACAAAAGAAAGAAAAGGTAATAAATTTATTATAACAATACCGTTTGAGGAATAAAAAAAAGACCGGTTTTTAAAACCGGTCTTTTTTTTATCTACTTGATATTTGAGTAAGTCCAAGCATCAAATGTAGGAGTTTCAGAAATATTTAATTCTTTCTTCTTTTCTCCAGCAGAGCAATCGTCATGAGCGATTGGCTTATACAATCTGTTGTAGTACTCAATAACCATTCTGTCAGAATTGAAGTAAGCTTCAGCAGTTCTGATAGCCTGTCTCATCATTCTAGCCCATTCCTGCTTGTTGTTGTAGTAAGTAGGAATAATCTGGTTTTCGATGATATCCATCATACATTCATGATCTTTCCAGTGTCTTTCTTCCCAAGGCATATCATCATCAAGTTCAGGGTACTCAACAGTATAGCCGTTAATGCCAGGGAATGTACCTTCAACAGTCCAACCGTCAAAAGTAGAAAGGTGAAGAGCACCGTTAGCATTAGCTGACATACCAGAAGTACCTGAAGCTTCAAACGGTCTTAACGGAGTATTTAACCATACATCAGTACCGCGTTTCAGCATACCTGATAATTGTAATTCATAACCAGGAAGAACTACTACGTTCTTTAATGTGTGAGATCTGTTCAATAACTTGTTGAACATTTCTTTACCCATTACATCATCCGGATGGAATTTACCAGCAAAGATGATTTGAACTTTATTTTCATCTAACAGTTTGTTAATTCTGTCTTTATCCATCAAGATTAACCATGCACGTTTGTAATCAGCAAATCTTCTTGCCCATGTAATAGTTAATACATCAGGATTAAACCTCTTACCGGCAACGTTAGCAACGTATTTGAATAATTCTTCTTTCATTTCACGTTTAGCAGCAAGTAATTCGTCGAAAGATTTATCTCCGTTCATTCTCTTATCTTGCCAGTAGTGAAGGTTAACAGCATTGGTGATAGCTCTAATAGGGCATCTTCCGTCAACCCATTCCCACATCTTGTTAGCAACAAGACCATGAAGCTGAGATACAGCGTTAGCAATTCTTGACATTCTTAAAGCTGCAACTGTAAGAGAGAAGTTTTCTCCGCCTAATTGAAGAGCTCTTTCTCTAGAAGCACCGGCAAAGAAACCGCCTTCTAATAATGTATCAACCCAGTGAACTTCGTTACCTGCTGCAACAGGAGTGTGAGTTGTGAATACAGTTTTTCTTCTAACTTCATCAAGGTTACCGTTATATTGTCTAAGAAGTTCAAAAGCTGCAGGAAGTGCGTGACCTTCGTTCATGTGGATTACATCAAAGTTGTAACCTGCTGCTTGAAGAACTCTAACACCAGCAATACCAAGAACTGTTTCCTGAGCAATTCTGATTCTTTCATTTCCATCATAAAGCTTATGAGAAATGCTCTTAGCCCAGTCGCTGTTACCGTCAATATCAGTTGTAAGAAGGTAAACAGGGCAAGTGCCAAATAATTCAGGGTCAACTCTGAATGCTTTAACCTTAACTTTTTCTCCAAAAGTGTCAACTTCTACAGTGATACCTGTATCAACAAGGTAATCATAATATTTTCTGATGTAAGCTACTTCAACGTTGCCTGAATGGTCGATTCTTTGATCATAGTAACCATATGACCATAACATAGTTACACCTACCATAGGCATTTGCAAATAACCGGCAGATAACATGTGTGAACCTGCCAAAAATCCTAAACCACCAGAATATGTCTTGAGTGATTGATCCATTGCTATTTCCATTGAGAAATAAGCTACGTTTGGTAATGTCATAATTTTTAAACCTTTTCTTTTGTGTACTACTAAAGGACTAATCGTCCATGCAAATTTATACCAACAACATAACAGATAATCAATGATTTTATAAAATGTTAGGCGTCCGAAACTTTTGTTTTTCCGCTGAAACCCGCGATTTTCCATACGGTAAGAAATTGTAAAGAAATGTAACAAAATAATACTTTAGAATTAGTTCAATATAATTAAATGCGCGGAATAACTTCCGCGCATAGTTTTATATCTTGATGAGTAAGAATTTAGAGTCTTTAAGGGCATGAACTTTATGTTCTTTGTCCTTTTTGAACATGAGAATTTCACCTTTGTCGAGTTTAAACTTTTCAGCATCAAAATGCAGCTCAATCTCGCCGTCAATTACGTAAACAGCTGCATCAGCAATTGAAGTATGCGTGTCTATTATTTCTCCTTTTTTGATTGCAATTATGTTTAAACAGCTGTCGCCGTTTTCCATAAGTACCTGTCTGTCGAATTTGGTTTCATCCAAATTAACAATATCTTTGGCTTTTAATACATTGTAGAACATATAATCTCCTTTCTTTAGTTCATTAGAACAGATACAATAAATAACGGCATTCCCAACCGGGGTAAGGCCGGAATGGCTAGACGATATGTAGTGAGAATTTTTTTTAGTTTCCTCTTGACTGAGAGTAGGTCTAAGGTTGTAATATAATAATTAATTATAAGAAAGGAGCGAAAATGGAAAAAACGTTAATGGTTTTGGATAAGATTAATACTCCGGAAGATTTGCGGGGGTTAAGTGCAGAGGAAATGAACCTGCTGTCTGCTGAGATAAGAGATTTAATATTGAAAAAGGTAAACACAACCGGAGGGCATCTGGGGCCGAATTTAGGCATGGTAGAGGCAACAATTGCACTTCACAGGGTGTTTAATTCTCCTGTTGATAAATTCGTATTTGATGTTTCTCACCAGTGTTATCCGCATAAAATTTTGACCGGAAGAAAAGAAGGGTTTACAAATCCGGCAAAGTATCATACTTATACGGGTTATACTGCTCCGGAAGAAAGTGCGCACGATTTATTTAAAGTAGGACATACTTCTACTTCTGTCAGTCTTGCCTGCGGATTAGCAAAGGCTAGGGATTTGATAGGCGGTAAGGAAAATGTTGTTGCAATTATTGGCGACGGGTCTTTAACCGGAGGTGAAGCTTTGGAAGGGCTTAATAATGCTGCTGTTCTTGGCAGTAATATCATTATTGTTGTAAATGATAATGATATGTCTATTGCAGAAAATCACGGCGGCTTATATTCAAACCTTAAGCTTTTAAGAGATACAAAAGGGCAGGCAGAAAATAATTTCTTTAAAACACTCGGCTTTGACTATTATTATATAGATAACGGACACGATTTTAATGAATTAATATCAGTATTTGACAGAGTAAAAGATGCTGACCATCCCGTATTGGTTCATATGCATACAATCAAGGGTAAAGGTTTGCATGAAGCAGAAGTTGACAAAGAACATTATCACTGGATTGTTCCGGGTGAACTTGACAAAAAGCCTGTTGCAGAGAATGCTATCCGTAAAGAAAGTTATGAAAGTATAACTGCTGATTATATTCTTGACAGAGCATCAAAGGACAGTTCAATTATCGCTATTTCTCCAGCAACTCCGGGGGTAAGCGGATTTACTCCAGAATTCAGAAAAAAACTGGGTAAAAATTATGTTGATGTTGGTATCGCAGAAGAACACGCTGTGGCATTTGCTTCTGGGCTCGCTAAAGGCGGAGCAAAACCAATGCTTGCTGTAATGAGTTCTTTTATACAAAGAACATATGACCAGCTTTCTCAAGATTTAGCACTTAATAATACTCCTGCCACTCTTCTTATTTTCTGGGGCGGTATTACTGGCATGGATGCCACTCATCTTTCAAAATATGACATTCCTTTGATTTGTAATATTCCAAATATTGTATATCTTGCACCTGTGAATAAAGAAGAATATATTTCAATGATGGACTGGGCAAATTCACAGCGTGAGCATTCTGTAGTTATCAGAGTTCCGTTCACTCAAGTAATAAGTACAGGAGAAAAGGATACTACAGATTATTCAAAGATAAATAAGTATCAGGTTGTTGAAAGTGGTTCAGAAGTTGCAATTCTAGGGCTTGGCAATTTCTTCCATCTTGGTGTTAAGGTAAAAGATGCTCTAAAAGCAAATTTGGGCATTTCTGCAACCTTGATAAACCCTCACTTTATTTCCGGCGTTGATGAAGAACTTATGGAAAGCTTGAAGGCAAATCACAAGCTTGTTATCACACTTGAAGATGGAGCTCTTGAAGGCGGTTTTGGAGAAAAAATTGCTTCATATTTTGGTAACTCTGATATGAAGGTGTTGAATTTCGGCGCCAGAAAAGAATTCACTGACAGAGTGCCGCTTGAAGAATTATACCAGCGGTATCATTTAACTCCTGAACTTATTGTAGATGATATAAAAAATTGTTTGTAATTTAAAAACTGCAAATTTCAAAGAGAGGTGTTGTTTATTACGGCACTTCTCTTTTTATATAACATTTTAAATAAAATGTTATATGTTAAAAGATAGCACTAATAAGTTATTATGTAAATAAATTCTTTTATTTTTAATCATGCCTATTGTTCAATAATGACAATAACCATAACATTTTATTTAAAATGTTATGGCGTTTAAAAGTGAGTTTAAAGGAGCTATTATGAACAGAGGTTTAACAAAATTTTTATCACTATTTATTTTTGACAAAGAGAAAAAACAAGCATTCAGAATAAAACATGATGCAATAGAAAGATTAAGACAAAGGTTAAGTAATGAGAGAGGAAGAATAAATTACTTGGAATTTAGTCTATGCAGGCTAACTATGAATGTATCTCCAAATATTGATATTGATTATTTGCATGGGTTAAATACAAATCAAGTTTCAAATTTGGAAGAACATAAACAAAATGTAGAGGCTTTAAAGGCTAATTTGGAAGAAGAAAGTTTGCATAATTTAAATAAAATTTTGAACATTATAGAAAAGCTAAAGTTCTCGAAAATTTTTTTGCCGGAGAATTTTTATACTGGAGAAGAGTTTGAAGCTTATAAGGCTCATGTTGATATGGAATATGAGATTGAACCTCATGATGGTTATTGGCAATATAAAAAGTACAAACTTCCAGTGAACTTTTTTTGCAAAAATGTTTTTGTTGGTAAATACGGGTTACATAAATTAAAAACTCTTGCTAAAATGTGTAAAGATAGTGTGATTATTGATGCTGGTGGATGTATTTGCGACTCAGCTCTAATATTTAGAGAGTTTTGTCCTGATAATAAAATAATTTCTTTTGAACCCGGAAAGAAAAACTATGAATGGGGGCTAAAAACGATTGAGCTAAATAATTTGGATAATATTATATATGAAAATATGGCATTAGGTGCAGAAAAGAAAATATTATTTATGTCAGAAAATTCTTATAATATTGGAGCACAAGCAATTATCGGAGATTGTGCCAGCAATCAAAAACATAATGGGCAGGCCTGTCAGGCTATAAGTTTAGATGAGTATGTAAAGGAGCATAATTTAAAAGTCGGGTTAATAAAAACAGATTTAGAAGGTTTTGAACAGCAATTTTTAGAAGGTGCAATAAATACTATAAAAGAACAAAAACCTATACTCTTAATTAGCATTTATCATAACTATCATGATTTCTATAAAATAAAACCCTGGATAGAAAGTTTAAATTTGGGCTATAAGTTTGACTTTTTTAGAGGTTATTATGAACACCCTTACCATGAAACTTTATTAATAGGAGAAGTTTATTAATAAATAAGTATAAAATTTAACAAAAGCTAGGTTGCCCGTACATCTGCACGGGCAACCTTTTTATCTTGCTATAAATCGTAATTTATGAATCTGTATTTATACCATAACATTTTCTGCAAAATGTTATGGCTTCAATGTTTTTGGACATTTGGGGTAGAAAAAGTATTAATTTTTGTAACAATTTGATGCGGAAAATTAAAGTTTTATCAGATTATGCCGTAAATACAAATATAATATAACATTTTGCAGAAAATGTTAGTTCAATAAAGAAAAGATGTAAGAAAAATTAGAACTAGAAAGGGCGTAAGATGTCAGAGAATTTGTCGTTGGGAAAAAAGGGGCAGTATGGTGAAATTGATTTTAGCAAAATTAGAAGCGGTATCAAAAAAGATGAGCTTCTTAAAGATGTTGATAAAAAATTAAAGCCTGTATTTGAACAGATATTAAATAAAATTGATTCAAATCCTAATGACAATATGCTCAGCAGAAGTGAGCTAGAAGCTTTTTTTGCGGAAGTCAAAAATCTTGCCGGCGAAGATAATGCCCTGTCTAAAAGAGAAGGCAGAAAATATGAATTAGATGGAGAAAAGATAGGCAGAAAAGGCAGAGATGCTTTATATGCTCTTTTGAATAAACTGTCTGCTCTTTCAGAAGATGTAAAAGAAATTACAAAAGACAAAACAAATCCTGATGTTGAAATTATAGAGTATAAGAATGGTAAAATTGAGAAAGTTTTTCCCGACGGTTCTAGAATTATTACAGTAAAAAACGGGGGTAAGACTATTTCAACTACCAGAGATAAGGATGACGTTAAAACAGAAGAAAGTGTTACAGAAGGGTATGAAACCGTAACAACTACTTATAAAGATAATAAGAAAACACAGGAAGTAATTACCAGCAGTAAGCATAGCGGCATTACCACAATTAAGTATGATGCAGAAGAAAAGCCTATAAGTCAGGTGTGCAAGAAAGAGGACAGCAGCATTGAAGAGTATGAATATATTGATGATGGTAATACCAGATCACCTCGTCTTGTAAAAACCGTAAAAGACGGTAATATAACAGTTTATAATTATGACGAAAATGGCATAAAAACAGGAGAAACTGTTACAACATCTGACGGCAAGAATATTGAGCGTACTTATAATGAGGATGGAAAAACAGAGGTTATAACTCAGAATGGACAGCCTACACACACAAAAAAATATGATTCGGATGGTAATTATTCAGACAGTTACAGTGAAGATAATACAGATGTAACAGATAGTTATGATAATCAGGATAGACATATAGAGCAGACTAAAGTAAGAAACGGCCAGACTTATAATGTAAGGTATGATGAAAATGGCAATACCCTTGGAATTATTGTTCAGAATGGTGAAACGATTGAAGATATTGCGAATAAATTTGGTGTTAATGTAAAAGATTTGATTAAGGCAAATGCCGGTAAAGTGAGAGGCAAGTATCCTAATGCTTACTTCAATGTTGGGGAAGAGATTAAAATTCCTCGTAAACTTGCTGCGGATGATGCTGCTCTTCAAGGCAGACAGACAAAAGAAGAAGCAATTGCTGCATATAATGAAGATGCGCAAAGGAGAGCAGAAGAAGCAAGACAAAGAGCAGAGGCAGAAGCTAATAAACCTCAGGTCGTTGCTAAAGGTAACAATGGTTACTATGTAACAAAAGATAAAGATGGAAATATACGTTATTATGATTCTAAAGGTAAAGAAATCAGCGGTGCTGAATTTAAAAAACATTGCCCATCAATTTATGATAGTGTTCAGGGAATAAAAACTAGAAAAAAATATGACACAGCTACAATCCAGAAACAAGCTGATGAACTTGCAGAAGCTCTTCACAGCCAGATATCAGGTGCTTCAACAAATTCTAAGACAATTGGACTTTTAAAAACTATAACATATGAGAATGTTGCTTTTGTTGTGGCTTCATATCAGAGTAAGTATGGTGTATCTCTTGCGAAAGATATAGATGATGAATGGGGCCTTGATATTAATACCGTAAAAGAACACATATGCAAAAAACTCGCAGCTCAGGCTAAGGCACTAGGTGTAACAGGAATTTATTTTGGTGATTATCAAAAAATTAACGATATAGATACTCTTAATAACTGGATAAATAATGCTGCTGCAAAAATTAGGAATGCAATGAATAATGCAACCGAAAAATATAAAGCCGGGGATGCAAATGATGTTTCACCTGAGCAGAAATCAGTTCAAAGATCTTCTGCTGCACAAATTGTTGCTGATATAGAAAAAGCAATTTCCGGCTGGAATGATATAGATGCACTTAAGAGAGCTATTTCAAGAATTGATAAACCGGAAGAGTTAAAAGAAGTAAACAGACTTCTTGCGCTAAAAGGTTATAATACAGATGAAAAATATTCTCCTATAGAAAAACTTATTTATGAAGAAGCAAATCATTCTGCAGTTCACACCTATAATTCATCTGATTACTTAGAACAGGTTGTTCAGAAATGGATATCAAATGGAACTTTAACCGGTCAGGAAGCTAATAAAGCTCAAGCAAGAATGGCCGCAAGAGTAATCTTTGACGGTGGTGACGGATTTGGCACAGATTGTGAAAAAATCAAAAAAGGCGTAAGGATGATTAAATGTCCGAAACCGACCGGCAACAGAGAAAAAGATAATGCGCAAGCAAGAGAAGTTTACAAATTAGTAAACCAGATACTTGTAAACCACCGTACATTCTATGGTTTAGGCTCTCCAAGTAAAAATCTTCTTGATTATTGTAAAGGAGAGATGTGGGATAGTGAAGTAAAATACTTGAATGGTATTTTAGCCGAAACAAATGCAATTCAAGGTGAAGAAAAAGCTCAGGCAGTTAAAGATTTGACTCAGGAAGCTGTCGAAGGTGCAGGTACAGATATTGAATATCTGGAACAAGCTATACGTGCAATAGATTCACCTGCAGATAGAAAAGCTGTGGAAGCAAAATTAAAGGTATATTGCGAGAAAAAAGGTATAAAACCGCAAATAGCAGGCCAAAGCTATTTACAGGCTATCTTGTATGATGAATGTGATACATTCATGGGAATTTCTACAGATCATAAAGAAATTCGTAAATTCAACGAAATGCTTATTAAACAAGGAGCTTATACTGAACAGGAAATTATAAATCTACGTGCAGAACAGGCTGCTTTGCAAATTCTGGAAGGAGATTTCTCTAATATACAGGATGCAGTACAGCAAATAAAAGACAAACGTGTTTACTCAAAAGTTCTAGAATTGCTAAAAACCAAGCATCAAGCAGGGTTTGATGATTTCTTAACGAAGAAACTCGGACAGGAAAAGAGCGATTTAGTATATGCAGAATTGGCTGCAAATACAATTCTTGGCGGAACAAAAACTGTTGAAGTTGTTTTTAGATTAATACAAAGCCCTGACTTTAATGTAAGAGCAAAAGGTATTATGGCAATTAGAACCAGTGAGGTAGCAAACATGGTTGATGAGCTGCTTAAAAAGAAAGGTTCTTCTCTTGCAAAGGTCTTAGAGCAGTTCAATAAAGAAAAAGCCGAATACAGATCTAAAGCTGAATTCTGGAATGGTCTTGGTAAATTTTTAATAGGAGCTCCTCTGGCAGAAACTATTTCGGATGCGTATAAAGAAAATACAGATAGTTCTGATAATATGTATGTAGAAACAAAACAGGTGCAGAATATTCCGGAAGATAAAAAAGCAGCATACCAGATGACAGTACAGATTTTTGAACAGAAGCTGGAGCAGATGAAACAAGATTATCAAAAAGCTCTAGATAGTCAAGGTGTTGTTTCCGGTGCTTTAAATGCTTTTTGTGAGGCTTATGGAATAGGTACAACTCGTGAGGAAATTGCTGCAAGAATTGAGCATGATACAGAAACTTTGCGCTTATTAAAATTAGCAGCAGATGGCAAACTTGCAAAAATCGAAAACGGTAAAGAGGTTGCTGTAAGCTTTGAAGCAGTATTTAAAGAACGCAATGTTGGTATTAACTTTGATGCAGAAAAAGTAGAAAATGTTGCAAATCAGGCTCAGAGATTAGCTTGCATGGAATATGCAAAAGATAATATTACTGCCTGCTGGGACGAACTCAGTACCGCTCGTACAGAGCAGCAGTATGCTTCTGCAATAATTGATACATTAGAAAAATTATCTAATATGTCAGGTAAAAAATTAAGTCTTGAAGGGCTTGGATACAGTTATAAAAACGGTGTTATTGTTGACAAGTCAGGAAAACCGGTTCCTGCCGCAAAACTTCAAGAAATTGTAAATCAGTTAAAACAAGGTCTTGCAGATGTTTCAAAGGCTATGCTTGGAGTTGATATTCCGCTAAATTCTAACAGCAGTAAAGTTTCTGAAATGCTAAACGACGGATATGAAAGCAAAGTTGAAGGATTCAAAAAAGAATACCGCGATGCCTTCGGTGTAGATGCACCAGACTCTATGATAGAAGATTATATCTCAACAATAGAAACAGGAAAAACTGTTCTTAATATTGGTGTAATGATTGGTGCTATAATCGCAGCTCCATTCACCGGCGGCGGTTCACTAGCTGTATTTGCAATGACAGCAGGAGCATCACTTGGTTTGAATGCTCTTGAAAACTCTACAGATGCTGACGGGTGGACAAATTCAGAATGGACTTCAGATGTTTCACAAGCATTCTGGGATGGTGCATTAGCAGCAGTCGGAGTAAAAATAGGACAGATTGCTGAAACTTTTGCAAAAGGTGGGAGCGCAATTGTCAGTCAGAATAAATGGCTTGCACGGTTACCAAAGGGTAAAGTGGCAGAGGCTTTAGAAAAAGCAAAAGATATTGCATATAAGATGCAAAATCAAGCCGGAAAAATTGGTAAAGGTGTGCTTGAAGCTAAAAAAGCCCAGCTTGCTGCAAAATTCCCTAATGTAAGCACTGAAACAATAGAAAAAATGTCTATAATTATTGCAAGAGCGGAAGCCTGCGGATTTGAAGTATCAAGTGATACTATCCAATCACTTGTACAAATGTACTGTCAGCACGGTCAATTTGATGAAGCAAGTTTCCTGCAGGCTCTTGTTCTGTCATTAGGCGCAAACGCAGTAGGCCATGCTATGTCCGCTAAGGGAACAGAAAGCCCTAAAACAGATGCATTAGATAAAGCAACCTCTAATGGTGCTGCACATCCTTCCAATGTTCATGTTGGGTCTAAAAAAGCAGAAGTTATTCGCGCGGAAGTAGATGAAGCTTTAAACAATCCAAATATAACAGGAGAAGAACTTGCAAGAATTAGAGCAGAAGTAGAAGCGCTTGCTGATAGAGATTTGAGGCGTGAGCTTATGGCTAAGATTGACGAAGCTCAGAAAAAGCTTTCTTCTTCTCAAAAAGCTGCATATGATGCTGCTAATGAAGCAAATACACAAAATGTTGTAAATCATATTTTTGAAAAACACAGCATACTCAATGACTCAGATGTTCGAGTCTTGAGTGATTATATCAAAAATACCAATGACATAAATGTTTTAAATGACCTCAAGGATAAATTGAAACAAAAAGAAGTAACATACGGCGGTGTAACTGCTAATTATAGAAAACTTTATGACGCAATTGATGCCAGAGTTAAGGTTTTAACCCCTAAGCCGAATGTTACTGATGAGGCACAGAAAAGCTATATCCATTCAATGTTAAACTCTGATAAGGGTATGGTAAAAGAAGAGTTTGAACAGTTAATGAACTATATCAGTAAAATTGACTCAGAAGATGAACTTTCAGAAATCAGCAGGCTTGTAAATAAAAAGAAAATGCTTGGAAGCTATAAAAAACAACTGAAGGCAGCAGTAGAAGCAAAATCTGCTCAATTAAAAGCTGGCATAAATGAGAACGTACACGCAGAAGAGCCTAAAGCAGAAGAACCAAAGACGGAAGAAGCTAAAGCTGATAATTCTGCTCATGCTGATGGTGCTCGTGAAAGCGGCACTGCCAATAATGTGAGAGATCCTAAGACATATCGTTTCACAAAAGATGAAATTGAAGATTTTGCCAATATAAATGCAAAAAATGTAAAAGAATTAGAAGAAAAATTGAAACCTCTTGGCTTTGAAAGAGAAATGATTGGAAAAGACGGCTTTGTCGTAAATGGAAATGACGATATATTGTGTTCATTTATTAACAAGAATACAGGCGTAAGATATGTATTTTCGGTTGATTCAGGTAATGTATTACCACTGAGAATGATTTCAACAGATATTAATACTGGTAAGAATTATAGTACTATTGAATTTAAGCGTGACGCAAACGGGAATATCGTAGAAACTGTAGAAAAAAATATTGAAAATCCAAAACAAAATAATTCTACAGAATCGCAGGCTCAGGAACCGGATAATTCTTATTCAGTACGCGATACGAATGGTGCTGTAATACATATTGATACAGCAGGCGGTGTACCTGTCAAAGCGCATGTTGGTGATAAAGTCTATGATATAAAAGATGGTAAATTTACAACTGAAGACGGCATAGAATATAAAGTTACTGATGACGGTATTGAAAGAACTAATTCAAAATCTGATAATTCTGCTCATGCTGATGGTGCTTCCCAATCATCTCAAAAATCATATGCAGAAATGAATCATGAAGAATTGTTTGCAGAATACTATAGATTAAAAATGGAGGTCACTTATTCACCACTAAACAACGCTGATAAGGCTGCAAATATTAACAAAATGAAAGAAATTTCCGTTCTGCTTGAACAAAAAGGCTTCAAAATAGAAGGCGATAGGCTTGTTAAGATAAAGAGCGAAGCTCCTAAGAGTGATGCTGCAGAAGCTGCTGATACACCAAAATCCAGATTTAGTGCGGCAGAATTACGTCAGAAACTCGGTGAAAAACTCTATAAGGCTTATCAAAAAGCAGAAGAACTTATAGCACGTGTTAGAACAATGGCTGACTATGAAAAAGCAAAAGCTTATATCCAGGCTAATTTCAATAAATTCAGTGAAGTAATGACGGATTTGCTTGATAGATTAAAAGCAAAGGCAAGAAGTATTGGCTTGAAATTTAAAAAAGCAATTGATGATGTTAATGAAGCCAGAAATGCAAGACGTGCTGCCGGAACAGCTATGCCAGATTGGATTAATTCTTTTGGCGGTAAAAATTCCGATATCGTATGTCCTAAAGGTGAACGAGTAAAAGCTGATATCAATTCAGTAATAAGACTTGGAAATAAAGTTGATATTGACTTAAGAGATTTGCAAGGTAAATTAAATGCAATGAAAGATGGCGATTCATTTATGATAGGCCGTACTGTTACAGGAATTAATGATATAAGAATTAATAATGAATATATTTCGGGACAACATCTCAAAATTGAAAAAATTAATGGGGAAATATATGTAACTGATATATCTACTAACGGTACTGTATTAAATACTACAAACCCTAATTATGCTGCAAAATGGTCACCTGATATGGCTGGTCAATACAATAATGCCCGTAGTTGGGACTTTAATAGCAAATGTGATAAGTATTATGATGAATTACGCATGGCAGACTATTCTTACGCAGAAAGTGTAAATGCCGGCCGTATTACCGATGCAGATATCAATCCGATGTTTGCCGAGTTTGAATTTGTTACAACAAGCCCGCAGAATGGCTGGAGTTGGAGAAAGCCTAAAAAACTAAAGGGCAGAAGTATTAATGTTGTGGATAGAATTTCACTTAATGTAAAAGCTGATAAAAACTGTTTACGTGAACTTGATATGCTTCTTGAAAAAGGTGAATATATCAACAGCAAGGGACAAAAGGTAAAAATTAAAGTTCCAGATGCATACTATAAAACTCCTCAGAGTTTGGATGCATGGGGAACAAGGCATGACCCGATAACGATGTACTTTGATGGAGAAGTTTCCAAAGAACTGGAAGATGCAATTGCTGAAATAACTGCAAAATATGCAAGAAAACCTTCTAATGGTAAAGCATTGATGAACAGTGTTGAAGGCAAACCTTGGATTGCTCATGAAGCTTATACGCCGGTAGAAGACGCAAAAGCTTTGTACGAAGAAGCCATGAGATTAAACCCTGAACTTGCACATGGCATTGCAAGCTGGGTTGGTAAAGATGATGGCTGGAATTGTTCTACAGGTATGTTTGCAGCAGCGCAAAGAATGGTTGATGAATATAAATTATCATTACGACAATCTGGTAATTCAAGTTCGTTTAATCATGCGGGCAGAGCAAATGGAAGCAACTCGGGATATTCAGGAGCTCGCGGGGCAGATACTTCACACGGACGCACAAATACAACTATGTATCAATTCCGTGATATGAATGATTTAAGGTACCGTATGGCTGATAAACTTAACTTATTCAGTGAAAGAACACAAAACAATATTATTAATAATTTGAGAACAAGAGGCGAATTCAGATGCCAGAAAAATGGTGTTGAGTACCAGTTTGTAATGCGTGGTAATGCTGTGAAACTTGAAGAATTTGATATTAAAACTAAATACGATATTAAAGAAACAAAGGTCGATGAGTACAATAAGCAAACAACATATCAAATTCAGGATCAGAGTGATATATACTGGGCGCTTGTGTACAAACTCCATTTGTTCAGTAACGAAACTCAATCATACATAATGAATAAACTTGTAAATGGAGAAGTTGCAGTGCTTCGTAAAGGCGGTATCTCATATGAATTTTCTATAGATGCAAACGGAAAAATAACAGTTAAGGAATTTGAATACCAGCGTCACGCTTATGAAACAGGAAACGAAAGACGTTCGAATGAAAGCGGTAACCGCTCAAGAGCTGATGAAGCATCTTCCGGAGCGTCAAATGCGGCAAAACAAGAAAGGATACAACAGCTTGAAGATATAATTGCAAGAGCTGAAGACATAAAGAAATTTACAGATAAATTTGCAAGTATTTTGTCAGACAGCTTCAAGGTAACGGATGAAGCCGGCGTACAAGAACTTAAAAAGACTACAAGATTGATTAAAGCATTCTGGCATACAGATATTGGAAAAGGTGCTCCAGATGAATTACAGCAGTTATGTGATGAACTCTTTAATATGACAGATGGCAGATATACTGTTATGGGTCAATCACGTATGGGTACGCCTGACGAGGTCAACGGCATTCTCCACAGAATTAGAGAATTGACCAATATCGATGCACTAAAATCTGAATTGGAAAGATTAAAACAATAGGCTATGCTGAACGGCTAATTTGTTTATACCCGAAGTTTGTTAAACTTTGGGTATGACAAATTATGTAAATAAATTATTGATAGCTTTGAATGAAGATGTAAAGTTAAGACCTGATGAATGGTGCAAAGACCGGCTTATAACAGCCGGCATGAAAAAATGGGTAGCTAACATTTTACCGGTAGAACTTTTGACCCGTTCTGTAAAACAGGCTGTCGAAACGCTTGTGACAATTAATGAAAGCGGTGATTTTTATGAGAATTTTCCTGACAACATAGAAACTCCTAACTATGGCGACAAGTGGGGAAGAAGTGCAAATTATATTGAAATTAATAACCGTGCAATCGCAGAAATGTATGGTGACAGAACAAAAAATGGGATATTAAGCTCAATCAAAATTTTACCGGCAATCCCTCCTTCAGCAAAAAGCTGGGCTAATTGTATAATTTTATCTCAGATATTCCCGAATATTTACGGAGACAGCTATAATAAAGGGCCGTTTGAGGAAAATTCTATTTACGGAATTAAACTTAATGCAGGTTACAGCGGAAATATCATAGATTATGATATCAATTTATCTGCCGGCGAACAGTTTCATGCTTTTAATGACCTTGCGCACATACACGGGCTAAAAACTGGATTTAGGACTGTAATCTCGGCAGACCAGATTAAAGTTTCAAGACCTGACGGGGATGATGTAACTTTTGATTGGAATAATCCTGAACATCAGGAATTGTTTATTGCTGAGCATGTAAAGTTAATAAATATGGGGTTTGAAGCGGTATTTATAGATTCTGCTAAACATATCGGCGGGTACGATATGGTTAATTACACAGGTGTCGGAGCTCTGCCAGGGTACGAACAAATGCAGTATATCTTGATGGAAATTCGCAGGCGTTCCGGTGTGACATCAATCAGTTTTGCAGGGGAAAAGAGTACAGGTGATTTTGAAAGGTATAAAAACCTTGGACTTACTACAGGAACGGCTTTTATACCACCTGATAATTATGATAAAGTCAGATGCTGGTCGGAAAAACTTAAATATAATAAGGAATACGCTCCAGGTGTAGAAGTATCAAATGATAATGACGAAGGCGGAAGAAGTTATGAAGACAGGCTTAACCGCATAAATTCTTCACTTTTTGCATATGAATATCCAAGCGATAAACTACCAAGCTTTATGCAGATGGAAGACTTGTTCCCTCTGAGATATGACACTAATACACACCATCTTATGATGACAAATCCGTCATATTCAACAAATGGTACGCCAGAAAGTCACTGGGAAAATCTTTTTACAAAAGACGACGGAAGAGCTTATAACGCTAAAGCAGGAGAGTTGTTTTCACACGCCATGAATCTATAAAAATAAATCTTATTTTACTTCTTGACTGAGAGTAACTCTCATATGTTATCCTGAGTTTGTAAATCAAATTCAGGAGCAAAAAGTTGAAAAAATTTTTAGTATTAATAGTAAGTGCTATGCTTATTCAGCCGAATATTTTGTTTGCAGCGGAGGGTAAAAAAATGACGAGAAGTGATATTTGTAAGAAAAATTATGAAAAATTGTTCAATAGCGATTGGAACCCGAATGTTGGTTCAGATCCGGAAATGATGGCAATTCTGCAAAAATATATTTTTGGTGAAGTTTTCACTGTTGGAAATCTTGATATGAAAACGAGAGAGATGCTTACAGTAACTTCGCTTGCAGTACAGCAGACTTTACCGCAGTTAAAAGCGCATATCAATGCCGCTCTTAATGTCGGCGTTACACCGCTGGAAGTTCGTGAAAGCTTATATCAATGCGCGCCGTTTATCGGTTTTCCTAAAACCCTTAATGCAATTGGCGTAATGAATGAAGTATTTAAAGAAAGAGGTATTAAAACCCCTCTTGAAATGGCAGGGACTACTGATGAAAAATCTCGTTATGAAAAAGGCGCTGCTATTCAAAAACCACTCTATGGAGATGAAATTTCTAAGGCTTTGGAAGGTCTTCCTGAAAGTATGGGAGATGATGTTTCCAGATTTTTAACAGAATTTTGCTTTGGCGATATCTATACAAGAAAGGGGCTTGATGTTAAAACACGAGAGCTTCTAATAATTAGTATACTTGTGACTACAGGTGATACAGAAACATTAAAGAGCCATGTGAAAGGGGCTTTGAAGGCTGGAAATTCTAAAGAAATAATAACTGCGGCAATTATTCAATGCCTTCCATATGTTGGTTTTCCGAATGCGATAGCAGCATTAAAATGCTTGAAGGGAGAACTTAAATGACGAAGAGATTATTAATATTATTTTTGATTACAATATTAGGAGGTACTGTTATGGCAAAAGATTTTGAGCAGCCATTTAGTAAGGGTGAGATAAATCCTTATAACAAGTTTTTTACGGGTACAACGTATCTGAATATGTTATGTACAAAAGATGATGTATGGAATTCTTCAATCGGTAACGTAACGTTTGAAAAAGGCGCAAGAACAAATTGGCATAAACATTCCGGAGGACAAATTCTGCTTGTAACTGCAGGCGAAGGAAGATATCAAGAGCGTGGAAAAGAAATACAAATACTTAAACCCGGTGATGTAGTAAAAATTCCGCCTGAAGTGGAACACTGGCATGGCGCTGCGCCTGACAGTATGTTTGCACATATTTCTATAGAAACCAATATTCCTGATAATACAACGACATGGCTTGAACCTGTCAGTGATAAAGAGTATTTATAAAAAGGAGGCAATATGTCTGATAAAAAAATATTAATTGCTTATTATTCCCATTCCGGTAATACTAAGGCTGCTGCAGAAAAAATAAAATCATTGACAGACGGAGATTTATTTGAATTAAAACCGGTTAATGATTACCCGCAGGATTATAACACTGTAGTAAATCAAGCTAAGCTTGAGAAACAAAATGATGTTAGACCTGAACTTGTAAATGTAGGAAATACCGCCGAATATGATGTAGTATTTATCGGCACTCCGGTATGGTGGTATACAATGGCATCTCCTGTAAAAACATTTTTGTCGGCAAATAATTTTGAAGGTAAAATTGTTGCTCCATTCTGTACACACGGAGGCGGAGGTGCATCTTCAACTTATACAGATATTAAGAATTTAGCTCAAGGGGCTGAGGTAAAAGAAGGTTATACTTCATATGAAAACTCTGCAAACATAGAAGAAATAGGCAAGTGGATTAACAGCTTGAATTTATAATTCTTTAAGCTGCAGATATGCTTTTCCGAGTTTGCTGTTTACTATATGAATAATCTTTTGAGCAAAAGCATTGTAAACTCTTCTTGAAAAATGATTGATGCATTCGTTGTAATCATCATCGCTTTGTATCAAATCAGTGAGTTCAAGAGTAGTTATGTTATTGTAATTTTTTACGAACTCTCTTACATGTTTGTTCAAAGTAATATGTTTTTCAGCCATATCTTCATATCCTTCAAGAGCTTTTTGAGTAGGAATCTCACTGCCTAAAATTAGTATAAGCTCTGTTTTATCGGCTAAATTCTTTCTAATATATTCCAGATTTTTAAGCACCAGCTCTACAGGCGGATCACCAGCAAATTTATATTCTTCCTTGAATACTTTTAAAAGCAGCCGGTTTTCTTCCTTATATTTTTCCGGAATTGATGAAAGAACCTTATCCCAATTGTTTTCATCAGTAATATCACAGTTTGCATAGCCGTATTCTACATAGGTTCTGTCATTTTTATTTATGTACAAACCTCTGTAAGTAGTAGTTAAAAGACTTAAAATAATCGCATCATATTTCTTGCTGAAAAACTTTGTTTTAAATTCATCCGGATGCGGAAACGGAAAACTCTTTGTGAGTTCCATAAGTTTATTGTATGGAAGCCGGTGTGTTTGTTCAATAAATGCGGTATGTGTATGTGACAAAATATAGATTAGCTGTTTATTCCAGTAAGGAAATTCTGTGTCAATATTACAATCTCCTGATATATAGTTAATTACTGAATACAAGTCACAAGCACCTTTAAATAAAATATTAATTGATGCCTGTTTTTTTACTTCAATAGGTTTTAAATCAAGATTATCAACTAATTTAATCCAATTGCCTGTTCCGCCAAGAAACGAAGAAACCGGAAGGACAATATTTATATGGGGCTTTTCCAAATATGAAAAAACAAAATCTTCTATTCCCATGTTCATAATTCTGCAGGAGAACAGAAAATGTTCCAGTGTCTTACAAGTTTTATTAAGTACATAAAAACCGCAAATTCCGTAGCTGCCGTACTTATCTTCAGCAATTATGTAAGCTGAGTCATATGTACTTTTATCTTCAAAATATTTCTTTAAATCTTCTTTAGAATCACGTTTTTTAGTGAAATTAAGCTGATTTGTCCGGTGTATAAGTTCGTCAATCCTGTTAATGTTTTCAAGACAGTCTTTTTTTATGCAAATTTTAATTTCACTTTTTCTTAAAAACTCTTCATTGGAGCAGTTAGTTTTTAATTTTTCTTTATTTTTAAGTTCAAGAATTTTGTACTGTTTAAGCCTTGTAAATTCAAAATCATAACTGTTAACAAGATATAGTTCTTCTGCAATTTTTGCAATTTGTTCAGGTAATGCTGACATAATATTGGGGCAATAATACTTAATCTCATTTATATTTGCTTCATTATCATCAATAATAATTACGTTTTCTTCTCTTAAGTTCATTGAAGAGATAATGCTTTTAACTCTTTCTCCCTTTGGAGCCCAGTTTATGGATGGAAAAAGAAAATACTGCCAGTATTTTCTGTAACCCTGAGTGAGAAATTGGGTTAATACAGCCGAATGGTCATTTTTCGAACAAATAGAGTTCATAATCCCTTTTAGCGTAAGATCTTCTACCAGTTGGATATGCTCTGGATTGAACTTTATGCTGCCTTCTGATAACGTACCATCCCAAAAAGTTTCATCTAAATCCCATATAACCAGTTTGGTTTTTGTAATATCAAAATCTTTTTTCACCTTGCCTTTTAGTATATAGACTTTTCTATCAGTAAGTCAATCATCTAAACTAACTAGCTTAAGTTCATTGTTAGTCATTGAATTTACTTACGATATTTAAATAAAAAGGATATAAGTGAAAATGGAATGCCAATAAATATTTGTTCAAGCTTTTGTAAAAAGTTTGCTGAAGGCTCTAGTAATTTAGATATATGTTTGTATATCCTTAAAAGGTTATATCCAAAATTTTCATCTTCAAATATTTTCTGTCTACGGCTTGTCATTTGATAATTTTTATCACAAATTCTTTTATATTCAAATTCATAACGATAGAAGTTATAAAGTCCAATGTACTGATCTCCTGAAAATTTTTCATTTTTACTGTATGGATACTTATTTAAGTAAATACCGGATTGCGCAAACTCTAGTACAATGAAATTATTAACCAGACACTCTCTAAATTTTTCCATTAACTCATCGCTATAATCAGCAGCATCTTCCATATATATATCTTTAAAATTTCTAGCAAAACAAGAATATCCAAAGTATTGCTCAGGTGAAAATTTAAATTTTGTTTTACCATATGGTGTATTTTTGTGCTTGTTCTCTTCTTTGGTAAAATATTCTGTAAAATATGGTTCTTCTGCCAATTTAGTATTGGAAAAATATGTATTTAAGTCTCCACGAAGACCGAACAGCCACCAGTCAGAAACATGAAAAGGTATTTTTACGCGCTCGTATAGATTGTCACATTTAATATTAAATCGCGTAAATAATGCAGGTACAATTATTTTTCTATTAAAAAGAGTATAATTATCTGTCCTCGCCTGAAATTTATCGAAGTAATCTAAAAATCTATCACTTGTAAGTATTAAATCGCTTCTTACTTTCATTGCATATCTGCGTGATGCTTTTTCTAGACCAGCTTGTGTGCTTAGAAGCTGTCGATTAATATTGTTATAAACAACTTTTTGAGCAGATTTCTCTATAATTGCTGCTCCTGGATCTTTACTAAGAATTAAATTATCATAGTCTAAGTCGGTAATATTACTACCTTCCCAGGTTGATAATATAATCTCGGCACCAGGAAGGTAGTGCCTTATGCTTTGAAGACATTTTATGGTTTCATTTTTGTTTATTGCACCTTGAACTATAACTGAAATATCTTTAGTATCCATCTTTTACCTTATCCTTTAGTCATTAAAAGTTTAAACAAATATTTTATTATAGCAAAAGGTTCTAGAAAATACTTAAGTGGTGAAAACATTATTTTTATGTGTTTTTTTAACTTTTTCTTTATTTCAGCTCTTTCATATTCTCTTGGATGTGAAGTTATTAAATGATTTAATACATTATTAATTCCTATTTCCATTTTTATATTTTGCACAGTAGTAGTATTTTCATAATTATTTCGATATATAAATAGAACTTCCGGAATATTGTAAAAGTCTGTTTTATCAAATAAGTATACCCATAAAGCAAAATCTTCAGCAGGAGAGTATTTTTCTTCATAAATAATATTATTGTCAATTAGAACAGATTTTCGAAGCATTGTTGCTGGATGATGGAGGGGACATTCCCAAAAAATAATGTTTTTAATCTCTTTATTGGAAACAGGTCGTTTAAAAATTTTATTATTACCTACAAAACCATGCCAACATCCTACAACTCCAATATTTGGGTTATTATCAAGAAGTTTAACCTGCTTTTCAAATCGCTCAGGCAATGAGATATCATCATGATCCATTATTGCAAGGTATTCTCCTCGCGAGTCTTTTACTAATTCATTTCTGATTTTCGAGATTCCTTGATTTTTCTCAAATTTTTTATATATTATTCTTTCATCATTATATGACATAACAATGCTCTGAAGATCTATATTTGAGGCATCATCATAAATTAAAAATTCATAATCTTTATATGTCTGGTTTAGTATAGATTCAATCGCGGTTCTTAAATATTCCTCTTTAGTATTATATATTGGCATCAAAACAGATACTTTCATTAATTTTCTCCTATATTTGGTATTAATAACTCTATATCTTCTTTAATAAAGAAATCATCATTTAAATACAAGTTTAACCAATCACTATGGCGCATTTCTTCAAGCATATTAGGCCTAAATAAACGCCACCTGCTATCAAGGTTCGTATATTTAGGCCAATACATATCAAGAATTTCTTTATCAATAAAGATAAATAAATCTTTGTATATTTTCCAGGTATGCTTTAGAGTAAATTCCGGGGTTACTCCAATATTTTTGAGAAAATGTGAAGCAATATATGTCTCAGAACAGTATTGCTGCCACAAATCTTTCTGTTTTATTGTTTTGTATTCTTCATATTTTTTTGTGTCAAGGGGTGAATTCCAGTATTTGAGCATATCTTGTGTATTACCGAATAAAAACATATCAGATATACCATAGTAACGATATTTAAAACTATTAAAAGATAAAGCAATAAGTCTTGAGTGCATATTATAATTGGGGCTAGGCGGATAAATCTTTAATAAATTAAATAAATCTCTGCTTAAATTTGTCGAATAAAATCTTTGATCCGTTCGTGTTTTTATCGCATATTCACAACCAAGCTTTTCGCCTTCTTCAAGTCCTTTCATTGTAGATAATATCTGATAATTCAGATTTGCCCTTCCTGCAAAATCAGGAGCTTTAGATAATAAAACTTTAACGCCAATAGATTCAAAGTTTTTTAGATATTTTTTATCTTCAGTATCCCATGTAGAAAGAATAATAGTTTCTGAATTATTAAAAATTTTTTTATAGATTTTACATGTTTCTAATGTAAAATCATTTTCTTTTACAATTGGCCCCTGTATAACAATACAAAGAGAAGGTATTGTATAGGCATCAGATTGCAACTGATAATTCTTAGCTTTTATAGGGAAATTTTTTAAATTATAAAAATCTCCATCTATTATAAGCGGTACTTTAGAGTTTTTTATTGAACATTTTTTATAATTTTTTGTGCTTTTTTTAGATATTTTAAAACCCAATATTCTATATATGATTCTATGTGAAGCAGGCTGCTTCTCTTTAGAGTAAATAAATTTTAGTAATAGTTTCCAGTAATACTTAAATAACACATCTTGTGGTAGTTTAAAATTTTTTTTATTTTTCTCATAATCTTTTATTATTCTCTTAATTCTGCATTTTTCTGATTTTTTGAGTACTCTTTTAATCTCTTTCTTATTTAAAATCCCGCACTCTTGTAGTTCATTTGCCATAAGCAATGCTAAACGCTTCCATTCGGTAAAACATGTAAGAATACCTTTTGTACTTTCAGAATCGCTATGTTCTCTCCAGCCTACATAACCTTGCGGTATTTCAATGAAGGTTAATTCATTTTTATATAAATAAACTAATACAGAAAATAAAAAGTTCCAATCATATACAAATGCGAATTCTCCTTTGGTAAAATTTATATCTTTCAAAATTTTTTTATTAAAACACCAGGCGCTGGGAACTGTGCAATCTGTAAAAATTTTAGACTTTAGCCAGGATGTTTTAGGGCATTCTATTTTATACTCATTATGTTCATTGGAATAAAACTCATTTTCAAATGCATGATGAATATGGTTTATGAATAAATTTTCCGGATATTTGTTAATGAGTTCTTGTTCAAGTTGTATACAATTAGGTGATAAAATATCATCGGTGTGTAATATATGTATAAAATTATTACTTGCATTATTTATTCCTTGTAAAGTGTTAGAAATCGCTCCGAGGTTTATACTTGATTTTACATATTTGATATGCAAATCAGAGTAACTGTCAATAAGCATTTTGATATTTTCTGTATCATCAGTGTCATCACTTATTACGACTTCAAAATCTTTAAATGATTGCTTTCTTAAAGATTCAAGTGTTTCTTTGAAAAGACTGAGGCGTCCGTGATATGGAATTACAATGGATATTTTTTCAATCATTTTTTCCCTCTTAGTGCATACATGTGAAAGAATTTATATAATTTAGATTTCTGTTTAGTTTCAATTTCTTTATTTTCTAAATTTCTTACTCTTTCCTCTAAATTGTGATATTGAATGGTTAAATCAGATAAAGCATTTCCTATTATCCAAAACAGCCTTGCTAATATTCTATCTATCTGAATAACAACAAAGAGATTTTTGTTATTCCATAGATGTAATGATTGCTTTGCACACATATAAAAATCATGCTTCAATGCGTTAGCAGGAATATAACAATAACCTTCCGGCATATTTTCTCCAGCTCCGAGATAACCATGCATTTTTAAATCTACAACTTTAAAATTTTTATATAGTATAAGGTAATACATGTATATGTAATGATCAAAATCAAGTCCGGTAAGAGTAGAAATTGAATTGTTAAAATCTATTGAGACAAAGAAGTCTTGAAGAAATTCATTTTTATATACAGGAAGGTTTGAGAACCATAAATACAAATCTTTTTCTTTTTCTGCAAGAGTTGAAAAGTTTTCATTTGATTTGAAATGAGATTTACATTGTTCTCTGATTTTACACATGCCAATGTGCTCAAAATTCCAAACGGTATTACCATACAGTTTTTTTGTTTCATATATACTATTACAGATTGAATACAAATCGACATTTTTTATTATTTCGGATTCGGAATCTAAAACAATATAATAATCATATTGGTTTTGAAGTGATTTTAATGCAAAAAACTTTTTGATATTAATTATGCCTCCATTTTCAAAAATACGCAGTTCATCAGGAAGAATAATTTTATATTCATATTCACCAAATTCTTGTGCTTCTGATTCATTAGAGAAAATAAAAAATAAATCAGCTTGCAAATTTAAATAGTTCTTTCTAAATGTGTCTAAGAAATTTTTTGCATAGTTAAAATGTGGAGGATATGTTGGAATTATGAATGCAACTTTGTTTACCATAAATCTTCCCTCTTAAATTAACCCGTTTTTTTTGTAAATATCTATTCTATTAGCCAGTGACTCTCTTAAATCACAAAATGGCATAGCAAAAGGAGTATAATATTTGATATTTCTATGCCTCCAGGGATTGTAAAATGGTAAAGCTCCATTTTTATCAGATATGAATTTGTCTTGTGCTAAATTTTCTTGTATAAAAAATGCATTAACACCATTGACGCAAGTTCCGACAAGCCGGTAGCCGTAATTTTTGCACAAATGGTAGTATGCACTCAGAGAGGCTCCTTGGCTGTCATCAACCGGCCAAATCCAATCTTCTTTATATGGAAGCACGTAATCTGTAGAACAATCCATCGGATCAGAAGCAGGTGGTATTAGCGGGTTGTATTCTACACATATAACTCTTGGTATGATTTGTTTTCTTTTTAGTATAGCTTCCAGTACATGCCAATCGTTACCATCAATATCAATAGATAAGAAATCTATTTCTCCTTGAAATTCTGCTTTGGCAAATAATTCATTAATATTATCTTTTGTAATAAAATCATTTAATATGGCTAACTTTTTATCCTCCAAAGAAGTTTTAAAAAAAGTCTTTATCTTATTGCAATCGTCTTTATTGCCATCAATCCAGAGTCCTGACCAGCCTGTATCTAATAATAAATGACTATTACATTCAATTCCGTCCTGTACGCCAAACTCTATAAATTTCTTATTTGTGGTGCCTATTCGTGTAAATATTTCATTGATTATTCCGTCTTCATCATTCTGTGAAAAGACTTTATAACCAAATCCGTCAAGATAGAGCTTATTTTTGTAGCGTTCTTGCAACTCAATTTCCCATCTCTGGCCTCCAACATAGTTTGAACGTTCTAATATTTTATTATTTATTTGTAAAATAGATTGCAGACAATTTAGAACATTCTCTAAAAGCTTTTTATTCTCATTCTGTTTTTTATTGCGGAGTTTATCTATAATTTTTTGTCCTAATTTAAATTTCATTTATGCTCTCCCTAAATATTTATCATTATTAGCACCAGGGTATTTAACGACTACGTTTTGTGTGCCGTCTTCTAGGCATTCAAAATCTGTTGCCTCCATAGGTTCCATAACAATAATGTCACCTTTTTTGTATTCAACTCCGTTCATTTTTACTCTGCCTTGAATGATAACAGTGAGCTCTGTCGCAATTTTGTGATAATGTTTTTCTTCATAATCTCCCTTATTGTAGCTTTTTACCGCAACTTCCACATCATTAGTTTTTATAAGTGTCGGTTCAAAATTTCCGACAAACCACCCTTTTACCATATCTTCAAGTCTTGCTGTTCTCATAATACTAATGCTCCTTGCTGCTCTTTTACCGTTTCAATGTATTTATCTAAATCTTCTGGAGTTCCGGTTCCGTGCATTTGGGTTTTATCTATCGTATAAATTCCAAACTTTTTACCCTGATTAATTGCATAGTTATAAACAGGTGCAACGTAAAACTCATTGTTCACCCTTTCATTTCTTACAATCATATCAATAGCATTTTCTACAAAATCTCTGCCTTTATTGAAATAATAAATTCCAACTGTTGCATTTTTTGAGATAACTTCTTTTTCTCGAATTTCCGTAATGAATCTATTTTTATCTAGTTTTGCATATGACCATTTTTTGTCGTTATCTTCAAAACAAAGAACAGAACCGTCAAGCCCTCTATTTTCGCTATCGTTGATATAATCTTCTATATCCATATCAACAATCTGGTCAGAATTTGCAATTAAAAGAGGTGTATCATTGTTGATTAATCTATGAGCATGTAAAACTGTACAGGCGGCACCTTCTGTTAATTTGTCAATCATAACAAATTCAACTTTATAATTAGACTTTATCCATTTAACAGTTTCTTGTTCATTGTTATAATGTTCAAATCTTGTGAGTAGAATAAACTTTGCATCTGGTATATTCAGATTGTCTAGAACATGGCATATCATAGGCTTGCCTAAAACATCAATAAACGGTTTGGGCTTTTTGTATCCTGCTTTTGCAAATCTTGAGCCAGCTCCAGCCATTGGTATTACTATATTAATCATATTTCTAACCTCTCCTGTGTGCTAAATAATTTTCATACATTTGGTAATTTGAGAATGTTACATAATCCTTTTTGGGAATTTCATAAATTCCTATACTTTTATTGTCTAAAATCATTTCGTTAAAAGTGGCGCTTATATAATATTGTCCGAGTGTATCAACATCTTTTTCTATTACCCCAAATGCAGAGCGTACAAAGTCTTGTCCCTTTTTAAAGTAACAACATCCTGTTGATGCGATATTAGAAATCGGACGTTTCTCACTTGTTTGTATAACAAAATTATTTTCATCTAATAAAACGGAACTGTATTGTGGATGAATTGCATTTATTGTTACAATACCCGCGTCAAGATTTCTTGTCCGAAAACTTTCTATAGCAGGCTTAATGTCAGTTTTTATAAGCTGACTTCCATTAATTATCAATAGTTCCTCTTCATTATTAATTTCATCTATTGCAAATAATGCTGAGCATACAGCTCCTTTTGTATCTCCAGCAATTTCTATAATTTTACATTTTGGGCATAAAATTTTTAATGTATCGCCTAAAAAATATTTATCCTGATCTTCTTTTCTTATAATACACGTAATGTTGTTTCCAACGGTTTTCAAGAGCTCAATAGTCCTCTGAATAATAGGCTTATTTTTAATTTCAATTAAATACTTAGGGTAGCCTTTTTCACAGAAATCTTTATCAGAACCTGCCATTAAAATTAATATATTCATTATCTAACACCTCCTAAAATTAGATTTGAGCTTTCTGTTTCGATTTCTTTTATTTTATTTTTAATGTTTTGATAAGTTACATCATTTACTGTTTCAACTTTCAAAAGATGAGCACCGCTAGATAGAGCTGCATTGATTCCGTTTAAGTTATCTTCTACTACCAGACATTCTTGCGGTTCTAAACCAAATCTTTTTATCGCTGTCTGGTAAATTTCAGGATTAGGTTTTGGCATAGTAACATCCTGATTAGACAGAGTAAAATCAAGGTATTTTTGTAAATCAGCTTTTTCCATCATCATATCAATAGTTACTCTGACAGAATTTGACGCGAGAGCCAGCCCGTAACCTTCATTTTTTAATTTTGATAGAGCATATTGGTGACAAAAAAGAGGTTTACATTTCATGTAAACATGTTCCATTGTATAAATCTGTTTCATGTGATTAATAAATTTATGTAATCCCTTGGGTAAGCCCTTTTCAATTGTAAGCATTTCAAGTTTTTTTTTCGTGGGAAGCCCGTCAAAAGTAACAAGATGATCATATCGTGAAATTTTGTAGCCAAATAGTTCTAAAGCCTGATTTAATGCTTCATAGTGCCAGTCTTTTGCATCAATAAGTACTCCGTCCATATCAAATATTACTGCTTTAATTTTTGACATTGAAAAACTCCTTTGCTTCCATAGGATAATCAGTACACAGCATTATCCCATTAATATTTCTATATATATTCCACACTTTTTTATATTCTCTTTTGTGTAAATCTGGAGAAACAATACAGACTTCTTTGTCTTGATTTAAAATATTTTTGATTTCTTTTTCTCCAAACCAGTCAGAATTAAAAGAATCAAGCCATATACCTTCAGCTTTATCAAACATAATTGGCTCAGGTATTATATCACTTTGACCTGTAAAGAATTTTAATCCTGTTTTGTGTTGATAAACCATCTCCGGAATGCTCATATCAAATGTGAAATAGTTTGAAACTTTGTATTTCTCAAGCAGTCTTTTAATCTCATCGGCCATACCGTCAGCTTTTATATTCAATGCAAGCGTTAAATCTCTGCCATCTAGGAGTTTTAATAAATCCTCAAATTTCATCTCTCCGCCTTGCGGCATATTATGAGAAATTACAATTTCACCTTTGATATCACGTAAATCTGTTTCAATACCAAAACCACTGTTGAAAGCACGCTCAAATGCTGTCTTTGTGTTTTTTTCAGTTTCTTCTTTCCAAAAGCCCCTGTGAGCTAGTATTTTTATATTAAATTTACTCATAAACCATCCTATAAACTAATTCCATCCCGATACCTAAGATTCATATTTTCATCTTCATCGATGAATTTTAGTGCCATGTTTATATTTGTCTGATTAAATAACCACTGAAGATATGATAAATCCTTATACTTGTGATAGTAATGATATGCAAAAGTCTTTCTCCATGAAGCAACCGAATATTTATTACGTAATCCTAGTTCTGCGATAATATTTTTGAAAGAATAAAAAACTGTTGTCCGATGTCTCTTATTGCCGTTTGCATTTGAGAATAGATATTCATTATTCTTTTTATCTTTTATAACTTCAGCAATTAATTTTAAGATTTCTTCGTTTAATGGTATGGATTTATTTTTTTCAATACAAAGATATTTTTTGTTTTTAATATCCTTTACCCTTAAATTCAATAAGTTTATTAAATCAATTCCTGTGTTAATGGCTAATGTGAACATTAGTAATTCACTAATTTGATTTTTTTGTCTGTATAAATCTTTTATACAATTTATTTCTTGGATATTTTTTATTGGTATACTGCTACCCATTATTAAAGCTTACTTCCTAAGAGAATTTTCCATTACATCGTTAGATAAAGGTTTTAAAACTCTACTCATTTACACTTGTGTTGAGTTTTAAATAAGCTGAAGTCTCTTTAAATATTTATCTGTTAAATATAATACTGTAAGCCACTATGTAATTTTTTTATTTTGTGATAGACTTGTTAAAAGTAAAGTGTTTTTTAACAACTCAACACAAGTGTAAATATGTTGAGTTGTTTTGTAGAAAGTTGTGTTATTCTGACATATTATAGGATAAAGTTGTTATAACTATTGTCAATTATATCCTGGTCAATTCCTATATAACGAAGCGTAACCTGCGGTGAATAGTGATTGAATATTTTTTGCAATACTACAATATCTTTAAACTTTCGGTAATGGTGATATCCAAAAGTTTTTCTTAAAGTATGAGTACCAATATTATAATCAATTCCTGCCTTACGGCAAATATCATTTATAATTCTATAACATTGAGTTCTTTCCATTCTATTATTGAATACAGATAAAAATAATGGCTCATCAGCTTTTCTGCCTTGAGTAAATTGGGCGAACATGGGCTTTAGTTTTGAATTAATCGGGAAACGTTTATATTTTCCGGTTTTCTTTTCTGTAATACTTATGTAATCTTTATTTTGGACATCTCTAACATCAAGATTTAAAATATCAGAGATTCTTAAACCACAATTTGTGCCAATCGTGAAAAGTAATAGATCTCGCAAACTTTGTTTACGTAGTATGCTTTCAATTTTTTTTAAATCTTTTTTTCGTCTAATCGGTTCTACAATGTTCATAGTATCTCCTTTCTATAATTGTTTTAGTATAAAATTTTTTGAACCAACTATTATTTTTATAGAAAAATGACAATATAGATTTTGGAAAATAACAATAAGTTTATACTATAATGGCTAAATACTTATATAAATAATCATTCTCATTGTTTCCGATCTTTTAAATTCCTCATAATAAACTTTAAATCATTTATATGATTCTGAGTTGAAATTTTTGCAAAATAAGGTGTAATATAATTAAACAGTGTATTTGCCATTTGGCAATACACTGTTTTTATTTTAATAAACAAAAAAGTATAGAAATGTTTAATAATAACTATGGACTATAATTTATTCATCTCCCGACCTTTGTGATTTATTCAAAGTGGTGTATAAATTAAGGCTTGACTATGGAGTAAGTTATGAAGATGCACAAAAATCAATGACTTTCGGGATAGATAACAGGCATTACAAACCGAGTGATTTATTGTTCCCTAGTGAAAAACAGGCTATTAAATTTCAAAAAAATCATGAAATTACTTCCGAGAAACTCAAAAATGTTACCTTCCCAAAAATACTTTATCAGTTACAGGACTTATCTTATAGGCAGGAGGATTAACTTATGTAAATTTAGGGAATTTCCAAACTAATAATCGCTACAAATTATGTCAAAGTGATGAAGAAATTTGTATCAGGTGGAGTCATGATGTTCAAACCTGTAAAAATAATGCTGATTATAAAAAATTATATGCAGATGTCATAAAAAACGGCGGTTGTATAACAAGTGTTCCAGATGTTGGACTTATGGTTAGAAGTTGGGGTTACTGCAAGGAAACTTCAGAGAAAATTAATCTTTTATTCTTACCTACTGGCGAAGTATTTAATTTTCTTGAAGAAGGTGAATACGGCGGATTTTTTAGTACACCTCTTAGAGATGCAGAATATAAACAGGCTTTAGAAGAAACTGCAAATTAACTGTTTAATTTTTTGATTTCAATTCGGTCAAATAATTTCATTATTTCATATTCTTGTTCACTGTCTGATACATTTTCAAAAAATTTAATTAGATTAACTACATCATATTTGCAAATTTTGATTTTATGAACAAGTTCTGAACCTTCATACTGGTAATACGGAATTTTTTCTTTTGGCAGAACTTCAACTTTCTTCAAAATTATAGAGATGTTTATAAATTTTTGCTCCCAAATCCTTGACTTCGGTTGGTATGAAAGTCTTTTAGACCTGTTGATTTTAAAAATTTATTAATAATAATGCATATTTATTAAAATTTTACATAAATATGTTTGTACACATGACAAAAAGCAGGTTTTTCTAAAATCCAATAAAATCAACATTTTTCTTTTACAGCCCCCAAACAGCCCCCGAAATAGCAAAATTGAGTAATTTTTGTAACTCAACAATAAAGCTAAAACGCACAAAAAAAAGAGCCTGAAAAGGCTCTTTCAAAATGGAGATATCGTAGTTCACAGAGCAAAAGTCTCTGATTAAGGTAACGAAAATTTCCCTGCTTTTTGATTTTTACAGGGATTTGGGTGAATATTTGCGGGTAAAGTAATTATGTTTACTGTTTTCTAGCAAATTCCATGCTGGAATTTAGCATGGAATTTTTTAATTAAAATTCATAAATATCGGACTAAAATTGAAAATAATATGCTATGATATCCGCAAATTTACATAGAAAACCCCTTGATAATATAGCAAAATCTTAAAAAATAATTAATTTTACAGAACTTTTTTCAAATCTGAGTCATAATATAAATAGTGGTTTTACCCACAACCAACTTACAAATCTCTAATATTTGTTTTGTTAAAATGGGGATATAAAAATAGGGCTAATTTACCCTCTTTTTCAACAGACGGATAAATTGGTCGATGGGTCTCAAAGTTTCATTTTCCCCTTTGGTTAATAGTTTTAGTGTAGGAACTTTATAGCATGGAAAAAGATTTAAAAATTGATATTCCTTCTGATTATGCAGAAAAATGTACAACAACAAAACCTCTAAAAATTCTTAGTTTTGGAAAGCAAAAAGTAATTATCTCTGATGATGAGTTTTCAAGGTTGGAAACTCTGTATAAGCATTATGTTAATACTTTTGGTGTGGAAATAGGTTTTGTTAACTATATTCTTAGGATGGTTCCGGAATGGAGTTTATAAAAGATTTTCCGGTTAAAAATCTAACTGTTGCAGATTATAATCCAAGAGTTATCAATGAAAATTCCTTTAAAAAATTAAAAGAAAGTATCCAAAAGTTTGGTATTATTAAGCCTTTAATAATAAACGGTGATAACAATATTTTAACTGCAGGACATCAAAGGACAAAAGCATTAAAAGATTTAGAAGTTAGATTTGCACCTGTTATTAAACTGCAAAATATTGCAAAATCTGACGAAATAATGTTTAACCTTTTTCATAATTCTATAGAAACTAATGGTTCAAAAGTCGGTTTAAGCATGATTTCTGACATTCCTTTTGGATATAGCTTTGTTGATTTTCATTATATAAATTTACGCAAAAATTCTAATCCTATTGTCGTAAAAGAAATCAGTAAACTTATTATCAAATATGGGACTTGGGGGAGTGTAATTTGCAATGAACAAGGTGCAGTAGTTGTAAATACAGAATATGCAATTGCATGCAAACTATTAGAAAAACCTCTTTTAGTTTATAAAATGAAAAATGCAGAGGTTGAAGATTTAAAAAGTTATTTACAAGAAGATTATGGAAAATATTACTTTAACAATTTAGAAATAAAAGATTATAATCAAACTTTTTGCCAAATGCATAGACTTAGTGGTGAAAAAGAATTAAAATCAACGACATATACCAAATACATTCTACCGATTTTAGACAAAGAAACTAGAATTTTGGATTTTGGAGCGGGTAAATGTTCTTATCCAAACAAATTAAGAAAAGAAGGCTATCAAATTTATACGTACGAACCTTTTTACAGGCAAGAAAAAAGTAATTCATTTGATATTAATAAAATCATTTCTTTTATTGAAGAAATTCAAAAAGATATTTCTAAAAATGGATTGTACGATATTGTGATTTTGGATAGCGTTTTGAATTCTATAACAAGTCTTGAAATGCAGCACAATGTTTTACTGGCTTGCAACTCATTATTAAAAGACAATGGAACCTTGATTTTAGGCACTCGCAGTTTAGGCAAAGCAACTACAACAATGAAAAGCAAACAAGCAACAAATAGAAAGCGTGATATTGAATTTTTAGATGATGAAAAATTTAGTGTTACTTTTAGAAATGGTGTTTGGACAAAACAAAGATTTACAACTAAAAAACAGTTGCAACAAGAATTGATGCCTTATTTTAAAGATATTGAAACTCTTGGGAATGAAACCCGGTCTAATATTTATGCTATTTGCAAAAATCCTGTAAGATTTTCAAACGAAGAGTACAAGAAAGCACTAAATATTGAGTTTAATATGACTTATCCAAACGGATTTAAGCATAATAAACATAGTGAGCTAATTAATACAATTCTGACCAATCTCTAGTAGTATCTATTTTTACCACAAGGACAGCAAGATTTGCCTTCTTTTTTCATCTCTCTCATGTATTGAAGTGTCTTGATTTGTTCTTCTGTCAAGTATGATTCAAACTTTTTGTTGTGCTCAGCTTTTATTTCAGCAGATTTTGCTTTTAAATCGGTAATCTCTACCCTTAGTTTAGCAATCTCTTTTTCGTCTGTCGTTGCTTTAATTTGTTTATAGTTTTCTCTAATTTTTGTGTTTATTGGTTTTAGTTCTGCTTGTTGTGCAGCTCTATTTGCATCAACAAGTTTAATCTGTTCTTTAGTTAAACCTAAATGATTTTCAAAATGCTTTTTACAAGGGCAACGCTTTACGGTTTGAGTACCATTAGGTTTGATATCATAGTACTGAGTATCAATTGCCAATGTAAAAGTTGCGCCAAATAATAGTGCACCTGCTAACACTAAAGAACATAGAAGCTTTTTCATATAAACACCTTCTTTCATTGGGAAAATTATACCACAGAAAGTTAATGTTTGACAATAAAATTCAACAAGAGGTTAAGGCTTGCCAACTTCGGAGAAAACTGATATAATATCCGTATAATTTACGGAGAAAACAATGCAATATATCTATCAAAACTCAGATTGGCACAGTTTTACATACTGCGGAGATAAAATTCAAAATTTGTTGCTTGAAATCAAAAAATCTCAAGGATATTTGCTTGGCAAAATGGATGCTTTGGGTTTTGAGGTCAAGAATAACGCATTGTTGCAGGTTTTAACCGAAAATATTATTAAATCCTCTGAAATTGAAGGACAAATTCTAGATAAACATTTGGTACGTTCTTCTATTGCAAGGCGTTTAGGCATTGACTTAGGTGGAGAAACTCCTGTTTCAAGGGATATTGAAGGTGTTGTTGAAATGATGTTAGATGCGACACAGAATTATGATCAAAATATGACAAAAGAACGTATAATTGGTTGGCACGCAGCATTATTTCCTACCGGATTTAGCGGTATGTATAAAATAAACGTTGGTAGTTATCGAACAGATGAGCTTGGTCCGATGCAAGTTGTTTCAGGCTATGCTGGCAAAGAAAAAGTTCATTATGAAGCTCCGCCAGCGGAACTTCTTGAATCTGAAATGCAGGATTTAATCGACTATATCAACTCTTATGCTAAGGAAGATTTTTTGATTAAAGCCGGAATTGTTCACCTTTGGTTTGTCATTTTGCACCCTTTTGATGATGGAAACGGAAGAATTGCAAGAGCATTAACAGATATGATGCTTGCCAGAAGTGATGCTTCCAAGTTTAGATTTTATTCAATGTCCTCACAAATTCAGAAAAACCGAAAGAATTATTACGAAATTTTAGAAAAGACTCAAAAAGGCTCAATGGATGTTACAAATTGGCTTGTTTGGTTTTTGGAAAATCTTTTGGCTGCTATTCAATCAAGCGGTGAGATTACAAATCAGGTCTTGAAAAAAGCAGAGTTCTGGCAAAGGAATTCAAATGTTGCTTTTAACGAAAGGCAGATTAAAGTCTTGAATCGCTTTCTTGATAATTTTGAAGGTAATTTAACTACAACAAAATGGGCGAAAATGTGTAATTGTTCACAAGATACTGCGACCTTGGATATCAATGACTTAATTGACAAAAAGATTTTAAAGCGTGTTGGCAAAGGTCGTTCAACTCACTATGTTTTGCGGTAAATTTTTGTTTACAAATATCTTCTTTTGCAAAATAATAATTAAAAAGATTTAAAGTAAAAATGCGTTCATATTATTCAGAAAAAGTTTCAAAATTTTTAAACTCTTCAGATAATGAAATTCTGGGTCAATTGTTAATGAATCATTCATTTTCGAATGATTTAGAGCAAAAACGTGCTTGGTTGGAACAAATTAGAATTTTAAAAGGGGCTCTTGTTGATTTTCCGGAAGCTACTTTGTTTTTTGAATTCGCTATTCCTAGAATGGGGAAAAGAGTTGATAATATATTAATCTTAAATGGAATCATTTACCTATTAGAATTCAAAATATTTGCTAAAAGCTATGAAACATACGCAATAGAGCAAGTTGTCGATTATGCACTTGATTTAAAGAATTTTCATTCAGAAAGTCATAATAAAACAATTATTCCTATTTTAATTTCAACGATGGCGCCTGAAATTAATACACAAATTTTATTTGCAGATGACGGTATTTCCAATTGTATAAAAGCTAATGCAACTACATTAAAACAAGTTCTGACTGATTTGAATACAAATTATAGAAAAGAAAGTTTTGATGTAAATAATTGGTTAAACTCTTCATACAAACCTACTCCAACGATCGTTGAAGCTGCACAAGCTTTATATGCAAACCATTCTGTTGAGGATATTTCAAGACATGGAGCAGAGGCGATAAATCTAACGTTAACAAAGAATGCAGTCGAAAAAATTATTAAAGATAGTAAAAATAATAAACAAAAATCAATTTGTTTCATTACTGGTATTCCTGGTGCTGGAAAAACTTTGGCGGGGTTAGATATTGCAACTCAATCAATGAATTATGAAAAAGATGAGCATGCGTGCTTTTTGTCTGGCAACGGGCCATTGGTTAAGGTATTAAGAGAGGCTTTAATAAGAAATAAGTCAGAATTAGAAAACATTTCTAAGAAAAAAACTGAACCTCAAGTTTACGCATTCATACAAAATATTCATCACTTTAGAGACGAATATTTTGAGGATACTAGTGCACCTATTGAAAAAGTTGTTATTTTTGATGAAGCTCAAAGGGCTTGGAATAGAGAACAAGCTTCAAAGTTTATGAATAAAAAGAGTAAGGCTAAGGATTTTAATTATTCAGAACCAGAATTTTTAATTAGCGTTATGGATAGACATCAGGATTGGTGCGTTATTATATGCTTAATTGGAGAAGAACAGGAAATTAATACCGGTGAAGCGGGCTTGGATGAGTGGTTTAAAACTTTAAAAGAAAAATATCCAGATTGGAATGTGTATTGTTCAAAAAATGCTAATCCGCCAGAAAATTTAAATGTTTTTACTCAAAGCGATTTACATTTGAGTGTTTCTTTGCGTTCTTTCAAGAGTGCTTTGTTATCAGATTTTGTACAAAATGTGATGGACTGTAAGCCTAATGAAGCAAGGATTGTTTCTCAGGATTTATGTGAACATTATCCAATTCTTATAACTCGAAATTTAGCGCGAGCAAAGAATTGGGTTAGAAGTAAAGCTAGAGGTAGTGAAAGAATGGGGCTTTTAGCACATTCTAATGCAATTCGTTTAAAACCCGAAGGTATATTTGTTAAATCAGAAATAGATTGCACAAATTGGTTTTTGAACAAGAAAACGGATGTTCGTTCTTCTTGTGCTTTAGAAGATTGCGCAACAGAATTTGATGTTCAAGGTCTAGAGCTTGATTGGACGATTGTTGCTTGGGATGCAAATTTACGGTTTGATAAGGGCTGGAAATATTTAAAATTTAGTGGAAATAGATGGCAAAATATCAATAATGATGTCGATAAAAAATATCTTTTAAATTCTTACAGAGTTCTCCTGACTCGTGCACGTCAAGGAATGGTTATATTTATTCCTGAAGGTGATAAAAATGACGAGACAAGGTTGCCAGAGTTTTATGATAATTTATTTAAATACCTAGGTGAATGTGGACTTCAAGTTTTACCGGATTAAAACTTGCGCTATAATTTGTATAGAGTATCAATTTTTCAATTCTTTGGTAATAAGTAATTGGGTTATAATAGCGGTAAAATATCTTAAAAAAGAATTCTGTATTGTACGCTTAAGTTATTATTAGTTATTTTGAGATGTAATTGTGTTTTTTATTTGATTAGATTAGAATAATCATAAAAGTTTAAAAGTTATTTAAAAGAAGATTAAGAGAAATATAATTTTAGCAATTTGAAAATAAAGAATTATAACCTAGTTTTTTGCCAAATACACAGACTAAATAGTGAAAAATTAAAAATCCTTATAAAACTATTGGTCACAACGCTAAATAAAATATATAAGCCATTTGTAAAAATCCTAACAGATTTTCAAGAGCATGAAAAGCTTTTAATATCAAGATTTTTTAGTGTGATAATACCTAATTAGATCTGATAATATATTATTTTTATCTAATTGTCAACTAAAATATTTATAAAAGCAGGTGTTCAGTATTGCTGAACACCTGCTTAGCCGGATTACCCTATTCCTCAAGCGTCATTAACTCCCTATACAACTTATCCATTTCCTCATACAAGAGATTCTTAAGCTCAGCCTGCCGTTCCGGTGATATGGCGGGTTCTTCTTGTATCGCTCGCTTGACTATCATTTCTTTATACTCCAAAACATTAGTTTTAAACATTTGCTCTGGAACAATCTTTCTGGAATAGCCTTTTTCATTTTTGATAGCATCGTTAACGATGGCTTTTCCAAGAAGCTCGTATTTTGGCATTTTAATAGCCTTGCCATTTTCTTTTATTGTAACTGAATCAGCCAGCTCAAGTATTATAGCTTCGTGTAAAGACTTAGGAATAGGCTTTTTCTTGCGACCAGAGGATTTCCAGCCTGTCCTTTCTTGAACCTGGTATCTTTAGGCGGGGTTTTATAACCCGCCTTAGCCTCGTTATATTTTTCTACTATTTCACTAATCTTCTGATCCATTACTATCCCCTTTGTTTTCTTTGTTGTAATTTTTGATTAATTTAGCGGTTTTACCGGTTTCCTTCTGCCAGCGCCAGATAATCACATCGCAATATCGCGGCTCTAACTCAATAAGCCGAGCTCTGCGCTTACACCTCTCTGCTGCAATTAAGGTTGAACCGCTACCACCGAAACAATTGAGTACGATATCGTTTTTAGAGGATGTATCTAGCAATAAATCGTGTATCAAAGCAACACTCTTAACTGTTGGATGTAGTTTTAGCAGCTCCAAAGATTCTGGGTTTGTAGCTCTTATTCCGGGATAATCAAGTACATTTGTCCTGTAACGCCCATATTTTCCGAGCTTAATGTTATTCTGATGCTTTCTTAAAAACCGGAATTAGTTCATGTTGTGAACGAAAAGGGCGCCTTGACCACCAAGACCTTTGTTCCAAAACGGGATATTCATTAGTTCCGGATACACTTTCTTGTTTTCTGTAAGCAGAGTGTTAATTCTACGCCAGTCAATGAAATAATAGGCTAGACACCCCGGAGCAGAGAATTTTTCAAGGTTTTTCATACTTTTATTAAGAAATTCTGCAAACTGTTCATTACTCATTTCGCCAGTAGCCATTGCAAATTCTTTGTGGTTAGTATTACATACAAAGCCTTTAATCTTGCAATTATACGGAGGGTCAGTAACAACAATCTGGGCGCTTTCGCCTTGCATTACAATTTTGTACGATTTTTTACATAAAGCGTCTCCACAGTACAAAAAATGATCCCCGAGGCGGTATAAATCTCCGAGCTTAACAATTGATGGAATGTTCGCTTCTAACCAGGATTCATCCTCTTTATCTTTTTCGTGAGTCGAACTTTCATCGTTTTCAAAATGCAAGTACTTGTCGTAATCAATTGCATCAAATCCTATTTCTTCAAGCTCATAATTAAGTTCTAAAAGCTTGTCAATTTTAGACTTTACAACCGGATAATCCTATTCTGAATCTTCTGCCAGCCTGTTAGTAATCTGATTGCATTGGCTTCGGTTTCGGATATGTTTCGAAGGATAATTACCGGAATTTGAGTCATTCCCAGCTCTTTAGCTGCAAGGATTCTCAGATAACCGGAGATTAAGCAATTCCGTTCGTCAATGATAATCGGAATTGAAAACCCAAACTTTAAAATTGCCTGAATAAGCTTGTTCAACTGATTTTTAGAATGTTTTTCGCTCAGATTATTCGGGATAATAAGCTCCGAAAGATTAATCATTGCGAAATTTGATCTTCCGTTTTCAGTAAAGTGCCGCAGAATTTCTGCCATTTTTGTTCCCATCTCGGGAATCTGTACGTGTTTTTCTAATTTGAACATCGTTGTTCTCCTTAATTAATCTACGAAGGCGAAAGTCCCTTCGTAATAATTTAAAGGAGACTTTAAATCCTAAAATCCGACTATTACTAAGGTTTAGAAGGTGTACTACTATGCTTATCCGCTTTTACTATAAAAACGGATAAGTTGTGGTAAATAAATACTACAAGGAGTGATGACAAGTGAAAAACATTGATAATGACTGTCCAATATGCGGCAAGAATAATGCGGTAATTTCTAACAGGAAAAATAAACGTTGTAATCGCTATTTTAAACCTGGCGCCGAAAGAATAGGTTATCCAAAAGAGTTTAAATTAGTATTACACAGTATTTTAGCGTTATTTAACGCTACAAAATTAAAAATTAGAAAGCTATCTCTCAAAGATTTTAAAAATAAGATTGTGCAGAAACGGTTTCCAACAATTTGTAATCCTCAAATAGAATACAAAGTTTTTAAACATTTGTCAGAATCTACAACCGAATCAAGGATGGATATAAATGCAGATATTAAAGATGTAGTAATATTAGCTCAAAATGGCAATTCGTTTTTTGTTGTAAATAAGTTGACAAAAGGTAAAAAGATTACTTTTAATGATTGCATAGTACAAGTTATTTAATGTACTGTATCCCGATATAATAAATCTTTTTATCCCGATTGCTGCACATTGCATAGTCTTGATAAATACGGTTCGGATTCTTAAAAGTGTAGAGCAAAACATCGACTTCGTCTGTAATCTGGTTAGTTATTTTAGCTCCGAATGAACTTTTGTCTTTAGCTGTATCCCGCTATCACTAAATAAATGTGCTTCGTACCAGGCGTAGTAATTCTGCATTATTACCTGCTTAACGTTATTGTCAAAACAATTGTCCGCAATGTGCCTGCCAATTCTGCTGTCTAGGGATTCTCTGATTTCTTCTGCTTCTTTGCCGGATAAAAGCGAGAGTGTTTCAAATGCAAGATTCCACCTCTTCTGAGTTTCCTCTTCTTCATAATCCAACCTGGTTGTTTCCCAGAACCCTTGTTCCTGATTGTGTGACTCTAAAACTTCTGTTTCCATATCGCCGACCTTTCTGTTCTACTAACATTAATCGAGTGGAAAGCAAAAGTTATCAAGGATTTGCAGGATTATTGTATCATTTGGACATAATCTTATTTAAATATTTTTTTATATCAAAATTTTGAAGTTTAGTATTTTCTTTAGCATAAAGAGGGTGTTGTGGATGGTTAAATTTACTCTTGTCAATTCTTTTCCATACGGTATTTGCAGGAAAACAAGTGTATATTTCTTCTAAGTTCTTGATTAGGTACTTTTTCCTTTCAATACCTGCACCCCAAGCACAAAGAACTGTCGGATTATCAATATGCTTAATGATAGCTTTAATAGTTTCTAAATTCTTTTGTAAAACCTCTTCATCAAACTTTGTCGGTAGTTTTTCGGGATCTTTATTTATATATGGATAAAGATTAAATATAATTATGCATTATAAGTGAGAGAAGTTGTTGTTTTTATGCCATAAAATTCATTTGAGTTTACTAATATATAAAAATATCCCCCTTTGATCCTCTGTAATGGAGTTTTTATTGTAACAATTTTCCCAGTAATTTTATTCTCTTTTAGAAAAGAATCTTCGTTACAATGTTCATTGCAAAAAATCCATTCGAATTGCGAATTTATATACTCCCATTTTGTATCATTTGTAATCGTTACTGTTTCATTAGATTCGTTAGAAATATTTATAACAAAATCTGAAACATCAAAGGCAAATCTTTTGGCAATACTTGCTTTTAAATCAAAAATATCTATGGGATTTTTTCGTTTATTCCACTAAGAACAATTTTAGTTCCTGATTCACAAGTAACATCTTCATTATATTTTATAATTTGTGGCTTATACGTTCCGTTATTTTTTTCGTCTAGTATATCATTTAAATCCATTGCAAAAATGTTTTCTTTTCCGTCTTTTACAGTTTGAATTTCTATATGCGTAGCAATACCAAACGTTGCCAACTTCCCTAAGCCTTTTCTGCCAGTAACTTTCCTCCCCTTATTTGTTAAACCATTATTTCCTGAATTATTTTTTCTTCTATTTCTGCCAATAACTAAAAATGAATTATTAATTTCACTAAAAGACATTCCACAACCATCGTCTGTGATAATTATTTGCTTATTATTTTCATTTTCATTTAATTGAATATTAACAAGGGTTGCATCTGCATCATAAGCATTAGAAATCATTTCAGCAAGAACTGGTGGCAATGTTTTTACATTTGGATGCCTAAGTGTTCAATAGTTCTTAAATCAAATGTTAAAGTTAATTCTGTTGGTTCACACATATCCTACTCCTAGTTAGTGACTATATTATAGCAAAAATAAAATATTTTTTGTCAAATAATTCCCAGTCCCCACGTAGTCCCCAAGAGGGATATGGGATGTATATTCCCGTAAATATCAAGGTGTCCAAAATGCACTAAAAAAGAGCCTGAAAAGGCTCTTTCAAAATGGAGGAGAAGGTGGGATTCGAACAAATATTTTTGCTTTTTGTGGCTTCAAATTTTATCCCTAACCTACAATATTGTTTAATCTCGGGAGTTTGTTTTTTGGGTAACTTTTAATAATTTTTAGGGACTATTTGTAGAATTAGTCCCTTTTTAGTCCCCTGAAAAAATAAAAATTTAATTAATCTTATTTATGTTAAAATAATACTGCATGAAGGAGGTTTATGCCATATTCAGATAACTCTTTTAATCCAATAGATTACTTATCATATACATCTATTTATATTGAAATATACTTTAATGATACATTAATAACAAAAGCTAGTGGTTTCTTCTATAACAAACAAAATAAGTATTACCTTGTTACAAATTGGCATGTACTAAGTGGAAGAAATCCTGTTGCTGATTCAAATGGCATACATCAACCATTGCATAATAGAGGGGCAATTCCAAATAAAGTTAAAACTTATATTTATGGTTGGTCAAATGGTAACAATGGTGAAATAAGTACAGATGCAGGTATTGCTTGTGAATTTACATTAATTGATAAAGATGAAACCCCTTTATATAAAGCAAAAAAATACACAAACAATGAATATATGGATATAGCAATATTACCAGTAAATGTTACATTAAATTCTTTTGGAAAAAGCAAAAAACTTTTATGTGTTAACGATGCATATTATAAAAAATTTGAATCAAAAAACATTATACATCCAACTGATGATGTTTTTATTTTAGGTTATCCTTTTGGAAAGAGAGATGCTTCGGGAACTCCAATATGGAAACGGGGAAGTATTGCTTCAAATCTGGCAAATAGATTAAAGTTTTATGTTGATACTTCTACTCGTTCAGGAATGTCAGGTTCTCCTGTTTTTTACATATATAAAGATGATACGGCTTGGTTGAAATATAGAGAAAAAGATATTTTTGAAGAAAAACTATACTCTATTGAATTTGTAGGAGTTTATAGCGGTAGGATTATAAATGAACAATCTGCAGACAAAGATTCTTTTATTACGATAAAAGAATCTGATATTGATATTGCTGCTCAATTAGGAATAGTATGGAAAAGTTCTTTAATTGATGAGATTATAGAAACTAATTAACAACATTTAACCTCTGATAAAATTCATCCATTTTATTTGCGACTTGTGCTTCTTTTGATTTTATTATGTGGGAGTATGTATTCAGAGTTACATTTTTGTCTGCGTGTCCTAATCTTCCGCTTACGGTTACGATATCCTCACCTGATGAAATTAGCAGGCTTGCGTTAGTATGGCGGAGTTGGTGGAATGTTATCTTTGGCAGATTATGGCGGTTTAAGAACTTCGTAAACCACTTATACGGCAACTGCGTACTTATCGGCTTTCCATCCTCATGCAGGAATACATATTTGCCATTTTGCCAAGCTGTACCAAATTTCAACCTGTTTTCATTCTGTTGTTTTTTGTATTCCTTTAACAAGGATATTACCGTTTTTGAGGCTGTAACAGTTCTTATTCCTGCATCCGTTTTAGGTTTTCCTTCAACATCGCCATACCCTGTAATATAGTGTCGCTGTTTGTTGATGTTAATTTCACAGGTTTCAAAGTTTATATCTTCCCACTTCAAGCCTGTAAGTTCCCCCTCTCTCAATCCGATATCTATTGCAAGATAAATCATAGTCATATACATCAATGGTTCACTTTTCAAGCAGTCCAGCATATTTGCCACCTGTTCATCATTGTAATACTTAGCTTTGGGTTTTGTTGCTTTCTGAGGTTTGGCTTTTTCAGCAGGATTGTTCATTAAGATGTTCCAATCTACAGCTGTAGATAATATTGAGTGAATTACAATGTGATGATTTTTGATTGTTTTTCGGTTTAACTTCTTTTCAGAATTTCCCTTAAACATTCTGTTAAACTCCAGTTTATAGCAATTACAGAGCTTTTGAGCGGTGCTATAGTTTGTTGCTTGTCCATTTTTGAGCCTCCTGCAAGTTTTAGATGTTATACTTGTAGTCTTAATTATATGAGAAATTGTCAGTGGCTCAAGGTATTTTATCAGGGCTTTGGTAGGTGTAAATCTGCCGTCAAGCCTTACACCTTCCTCGTCAAGATTGTTGTAAAACTGTATCAAGTGATGAGGCTGTAATTTGCCGAGTTTAATATGTCCGATAGCAGGCAAAATCCGTTTAAGCATAATTTTATATGATTGTAATGTTGTAAGTGTAAGGTGTTTCTCTGCGTAATCTTCTAACCAGCTTTGCGTAAAGGCTTCAAATGTGATTTTTTCACCGTCAAGATAAACTCCGTTCAAGACTTCGTTTTCAAACATAACCATTTGACGGTTAAGTTCTTTTTCAGCCTGCTTTGCAGTTAATGTTTCTTCTAGTTTTATTGTTTTTCTTTTGCGTAACTTTTTGCCTTTGGAGTCGTACCCCTGACAAACTGTTAATCTGTATGTATATTCTGAAATTTGTTCGTAAAATGCCATTTTATTTTCCTTCTTATCATTTCTTATTATCTCCCTTTTTCATAACTCCAGCCTCATTTTCTTAATTTTTCTTGTTAAACAAGGATTTCAGCCCTTTCCTTTAATACACTTCATATAATGCTCGTTAAAATCCTTACATCCGCAGGTTGTGGTAACACGCTCGAATATCGGATATTTAGCCATAATCTTTTCAGCAACTTTGTTACCTTCCTCGTCATTATCGACATACAGGCAAAAGCGTTTATACTTTGAAAAATCAACCTGTGAGATGTGTTTTAGCAGGGATTGAATGCCGTTTGACGGTGTAACAATGTGGTAATACTGAATTTGCTTTTGTTCTTTAAGGTGTTGATATAGTGCGTAACCGTCAAAATAGCCTTCTATAACCGCTAACACTTCCATTGTAGGTTTGTATGAGTTAATCATAGCTAATCCCGTCGGAGTTCCTTTTGAACGGGTTAAGCCGTCTTTGCTGAAATTAAACGGTCTGTATTCAAAGCCCAAAATCGCGTTTGCTCTTTCTGTTGAATACTGAAATGTAGGTATAACCCACCGTTTCTTATTCATATCAACTCCGAGTTTTACATCCCTAGCGGTTGATAAGTTTAATCCTCGTTTTTTGAGCAATATAGAAGGCAAAATATCTATTGTTAAGAGCTTTTCGTTGCACTCTTGCATATATATCTTAAATTCAATCTGTTTTTGTATTGAGAAAATATGCTTGTATCTGTCATTGCTGTTATAGTCAGCATTAGCAGGTTTAAGGTTTATTTTGCCCTTTTTTAGCATTTCTTTAAGTATCTGTGGTGCGTGGCTTTCGTTTGCAAAGCACCACAGTATGCCTTTTACAGCGTTGAATTTTAAGTTATCCCTGCCCGTATCCTTGCAGAGGGGGCATTGCCACAGATACTCATCACCTGATTGTTTTTCAGGCTCGCCTAATACAGCGGTTAATAATTCTAAATTTAAGTTATTGATTTGTTTCATTTTTTATTCCTTATGGGTTTTGCGGAAATTTCGGTCAATCCCAGTATTAGCTTGCATTTTTGCAAATATCAGGGCAGTAATTGCGGAAATTGCCTTTAAATACAAGCATTACAGGGATTGTTGTTATACCTCGGTTTAGATTAAATCTTCAAGTTTTTGAATGCCGTCGCTCAAATCTTCTGATTTTGCAATAGTGAGCCAGTAGGCACGACCTGAATTATTGTTTATAGGCTTGCTTAAAAGCTGATAGCCTTTATACTGTGCAATTTCGGCAACGCTTTGCATATCATCATCGAAACTTTTTCTGAATTTGCTCCGAGATATACCAAATTGTTTGAAATGTGCATTTGTCAACTCGTTCTTTTTGAACTCTTTATCAATATTTTCAAGAAAAAATCTGAAAATCCTGTCACATCTATCTTCAAAAGCAGGTCGGTAATTTAAAAATTTTATAAAATCAACACTCAAACTCTCAACCTCATTAATAGCCATTTCCATATCCTCAGGGTTTATAAAATGTACCTTCGGATGATTAATGCTGGCATATTGACATGAGATTTTTAAGGCTTTTAGTTCACGGGAGCGAATTTCTCTTTTTATCAAAGGATTTTCTTCTTTTTCAGACATTGACGAGAGTTTAAGTTTATAGGGGTAAAAAACTTTGACATAAGTTTCTTCCGTAAGCTCATATTGGGCATTGTTTTCAATCGCCTCGAAAATCTCATGTAACTGGAGTCCAATAGCTTTTAAGTCGCTGTAATATTTTTCCTCTGCTTTGTAGGCTTTTCTTCCGTCAGGTTCTTTTTCATGTGGTTCTAATTCCGACATGAATGTCAATATACAACGGCGAATTAAGCCCGTTTCCATAAGCAAATTAAAAGATTTTGCTAAATCAGCCTTGAAGAATGTCGGGTCTGAATAAAACAGTATATTTACAGGCAAGTCCTCAATGTCTTGTTCTCTCTGTTCCCCCTTGATACTTTTCGACCGTATTATTCCGCTATATGCTTCAAATAATAGATTAAAGAATAGTTTCTGTTCTGTTGTCATATTGTTTAGATATAGCCCAAGCTCGGCTATTTTAATCGTTATGCATCCAAAACCTGCTCTTTTAATAACCTTCGCATCACGAAACAGACCTTCTCTTGTACCGTCAGAAACTTCTAAAAATATGTTGCCAAATTCTTTCATTTTCTCATCTACAAATTTTTTTCGCTGTTTTTGTTTATCTTCCTCGGGAAACTCTCTTTTGGCTTCTTTTTCTAACTCAAATCGAAATTTTTCTCTCAATTCTTGAACTGTACATTTAAACCAACTACGAAAAGGATAATACACGAAATTGTCGAGTTCATCTGACATAAGGTCTTTGCCTGCTCCTGACGGCATAAAGTTAATTCCATAATAATTACAATAACCCGCACGTCCCTTTTCAACATATTTAACCCCTTTTGCTGCTAACATTTGTGCATTTTTAGCAAGAATGGTGTTTTTTATTGAGTTCATACGCATTTCAGGATGTTGTTTGTTCATAAGACATGCTACATAAGCTAACGGTTTAGGCATTTTTCTATCGCCTAATTCACAAGTAAGCTTTTCGGAAGCCTCTATCCTATTGTACAAATCTACAACCTTCGGATTCATTTCTATTGTTCGAACTACTGTTGTTTGTTCAGTTTCTTCCTGTGACATTGTTTCGTCTTCTTCCAAAATAGTACTTATTGGCACTTTTTCCATATTAAATCCCTACCTTTCTTATTTTGTTTGTGTTTTGTTCTTCTACTTCTGCCTGTGCTTCCCCGCTGTTCAGGTATTCAATCAAGCTGTCTACATTGATTAAATACTTTTTGCCTGCTTTGACATACTTAACTTTACCTTGCAGGACTAGCTGACGAATGTGATATTTGGCTAGCCCGACAGTTTTTGCACATTCATTAATTGTTGCCATTTTAGGCAGCTTAAAATTCCCTAACATGGGCTGTTCTCCTTTCTTTATTTTCTATAAAACGCTTTGTACACAAGCGTCAGTAAACTTTTGTATCTATAAAGTCACCATAATAGAAAGTTTAACACCTGTCAATACTCTCAAATTTATACAGAGAGTGCGTTTTGCTCTTAAAAAGGAAACTATTTAGGGGGCGAATATCATATTAAGATTATATAAAGATTTATTTCAACGACTTGTAAATTCTGTACAGGGTTTCAATATCAACCTTTTCATCACGAATAGCGTTGATTAATTCTTCTTTTAAGATTTCTTTTTCTTGCAGGTAACCGAAATTAAACAGTTCATCAATTCCAATATCAAGGGCGGTCAATAATTTAGCTAGGGTTTCTGCTGAAACAAAGGCATTACCTCTCTCAATTTTAGATAATGTTCTCTGCCCTATGTTAAGCTTTTCTGTGAGCTGTTCCTGCGTAAGACCTTTTCCAGTCCTTAATTCTTTAATCCGTTGTCCTAATAATTTTTTTATCTCTAGATTATTTTCCATTACCGCCCTCGTTGTTTAATAATAAGTGATTTCACCTTTCTAAAACAGACCGTATGAGTTCGCAATCAGACTTGCATTTACTACTGTAATGCGTTAAGATATTCGCATAGGTAGTAAAACATGCTTGTATAAAGCCTCTAAGTTCTAAAAACGGAAGAAAGGAAATTGTGGAAGCTTTGAAAGAAATATTGATTAAGAATGAATGGTTCACAAGGCAGGAAGTAGACGAACTTTTTACATCTGCAATTCAGAAATGTATCAATGAATGTGCAAGACCAAGTCAAGGAGATATATTTAACGCATTTGACGGATTAAGACCGCAGGATGTCAAGGTTTTGATAATCGGGCAAGACCCTTATCCTGATGAGGCAAAAGCTCATGGGCTTGCATTTTCTTACGAAAGCGGTGAAATTCCTGCAGAAGATTCATTGTTGAATATCTTCCGCAAAATCAAAGAAGATGTTGGCATTGATAACAGCCACACAAATTTGTCGGCTTGGAAAGAGCAAGGTGTTTTATTACTCAATACTGCCTTAACCTTTGCCCCTGATAATCAGGACTTTCATATAAAAGCGTGGCGAAATTTTGTAAATCAAGTAATATCTAAACTTCTTGAAGTTAAGACTAAGAATAAGCAACCTTTGGTAATTATGTTATGGGGTGCAAAGGCAAACGAACTGAAAGCTCTTGCTTACGAAGGAAATAAACAGGGGGCAGACTATCAAGAGAAATATCCTCTTGTTAAAATCTTGCGTTCTTCTCATCCGTCAAATAACTATCAGGCATGCACGAAGTCTATTTGTGATGGCGAAGTTCCTGCTTTTAAGGATACTGATTTTAGACCTTTCAAAGAATGCAACGAATTTTTACAGGTACACAATGCAGATATAATTAACTGGCAGACAGCTTATAGAATAGAGGAGGAATGATGAAGAAAATCTTATTAACGATTTTATTGGTTGGAACAATGTTAATGTCTGTTTGGAGTAACACAGCACTTGCAGAAAATTTTACATACAAGGTTTATAATCCAAAAGAGAATAAATCTGTTACTGCGGAACTTGGTACTTTACGTGTCAGCGATAATAAATATATGCTAGGTTTCTTTGTAAAGGGGCAACCTCACTGTATAGTAAATATGAATACCGAAAAAAAGGATGGTTTAATTTGTGGAAAGTGTGCAGAATATAACTCATCCATTACTTATGTAAATGGAAAAAGTAACAGTGTGATAGAATTTCCATGTCGAGAATTAAGTAAAAATACTTTCTTTCCTGAAGTTGATTCCATTGTTAAAGAGCGAGCTGTTGATAATATGTGGTTAATGATAGTAGAGGATTAAGATTAATGAAAAAACTTTTATTGATATTATTAGCGATTTTATTTTCTTTTATACAAGTACAAGCAGGTGAAATTCCTAATATAAAAGAAAATATAGGTACAAAGGATTTTGAGGCTGTGTATCCGATAAGAAACAATGCTCTTGTTGTAATTTTACAGCCCTGCCCTGATAATTCAGGTGATTTTATGTTTACTGTATGTAATAAAAAATCTCGTTGTTATCAAACCTCAATGTTGAATAACGAGGTTAGATACATTGGATTATTTCTTGAAGATTTTGGTGAAGGCATATTATCAAGTCTAAATAAAGAAATAAAACAAGAGGATTGGGCAAAGGAACAAGAGCACTTTATATGCAGATTAAATGAAGCGATATGATGAAAACTGTGGCACTTTAAAATCACTTAAAGAAATTAAGCCAAACAAAAAATAAAGGAATAGAAATGTTTAAAAACTTGCAGTATAAAAAGATATTATCTTCTCTTGTAATACTATTAATTATACAAAATCAGGTATTAGCAGGAGTAAATATTGTTTCAAAAACACTCGGAAATACAACAACATACTACCTAAATAACAAAGCTATAGGAACTTACAGAACTAAAAAAATGGAAAATGGTTTTGTTAAAGTAGAAACCTGTTACAACGGTTGTCAATATTCAATAATGACCCCAATGCAAGCAGAAAGTTACCGACAAGTATTCAAAGAGCATATTAAATATGTTGAAGAAGACCTTGTTCGCCTAAGAGTATCACCTGAAGAAATAAAAAGACAACAATTAAGGCAAAAACAAGAAAGACAAAAGTATTTAGCTGAGCTAACTGCACTTGAAAAACAGATTGAAACATATCAGGATAATTTGCCAAATATAGATTTTAGACTTGTAAATAGTTATAAGTCTGATAGAAATACTCTTATCAAAGATACCTATGCAGTTTTTACAGCTCCTAAAAATCTTTTCGATTTAATTCCTGACGGATATTTATTTGACGGAGATTTGCAACGGGTTTATGTTCCTGGCGGATATGATATTAACTACTATCTTGCAAATTCTAAAAAACCTGTATTTGTAAAATCTACAGTATCAAAGAAGTTACATACTACTGATTTTGATAAAGAATATTTAAGGTTTAATTATATACATAATAAGTATTACAAAAATCCTGCATTAGCACCAGCTAATGGAATTGCAATGTTTAATTATGAGCCTGAAAGTGAATATGGAATCTCTTTAAATGATGTTAGAAAATGGTTTGAGGCTTATAAAAACACCTTAGCCCCTTATTTGGCAGAATATGAAAAAGTTAAGTCTGCAATGGTTGAAGTTGAAAAAGCTGAAGCTGTAAAATACAGGAATAATTTGCTTTCAGATTCAAGTAAAATTAAGCAAAAATACCCTGATAAACTAATAGGTGATTTTATTAGCGATAAACAGAAAGAAGAATTAAAAAATAAAAATCCTGATTTTGGTAAGCATTGGGAACTTTCACTAGAGCAAATTTACAATCTAAAATTAGGCTCATATTATATGGCGAAAGGGATTGAAGTTGATATTAATAACTCAAGTGATAAATTTTTGAAAGAACAAGGTTATTTTTTAGCAGATAAAAATTTAATAAAGGAATTAAAAAGAAATCAACACTCAATTAATAGTGCTAATGAAGACCTTGAATTTTCTAAATATATGGAAGGTGTTCAAAACAAAATCAAAAGTAATTGGGGAATACATTCATACCAGATAAAATCTGATATAGAAACGATTGCAATATTTAAAGTTGCAAAAGACGGTAGATTACTTGATTGTTCAATAATAAAACCTTCAGGTGAAAAAGAATATGATAAAAAAGCTCTTGGTGCAATTTGGCTTTCATCGCCATTTGCTCCTTTACCTAAAAGTTATACAGGGGAAAGTGTTGATATTTTCTTTACTTTTTCACTAAATAAACAAAATGGTGAAAATTATAACATTATACCTATTAAATAAAAATATTAACCGAATAGAAAGGTGGTATTTTGTACTGGTTAAGCATACTTATGAAAGGAAATTAGAGGCTCATGGGAATTTTAAGCTATATAGTTATTGCAATTTTTTTAGTTACTTTTATAGGCTATTGGATAATTTTAGAAAACTTTTGGGGTGGATTAGGAGTAGGAATACTTATGGTTTTTTGTTTATGGATAGCATTTCTGCCCCTATGGATTGCAAGAGTACGGAAACATCCGCATAGCTTAGCAATATTTCTGATTAATTTATTACTCGGTTGGACTTTGTTATTTTGGTTAGTTGCACTTATATGGGCTTTTGTCGGGAAAGAGGAAAAATAGGCTAAAAATACTTTGTACAAGCTATGTTTGTTCACATTCCCAATAAATGATTTTCTTCTATTAATACATTATTTACCCCTCTTAGTCAGTTCAGTATTTATTTCATCTGCAAACATTTGATAAAATATCATTTGCCAAGTTTTCTCGTCCTCGTTTTTAACCATATCAACATTAAAGTAATCAGGAATATCATAGGTTTGATTATTAATAATTATCGACTTGAAATCACTTGTTACCTTGAATTTTTTATTTAAAATCCGATAGCGTTTTTGCTTTTTTATACCCTGTATCTCTGTATTATTTTCTTCATTTGAAGCTTTATTTTTAGGTAAGATAATATCAATTTTTACATTCCTGTCAATAAAATCAATTATTATTTTTGCTTCTACTTTTTGACTCGGTTTTGTAAGTTTATGTGTACCGTCATCATTAAATGTTTCATCATTATAAGAAGTTAGGACGATAACGACCAGCCTTCTTTCTGCCATTGTCATCCAGTGCTTATTTACAATTTTATTTTCTTCAAATTCGATAAATACATAGTTGGGTTTAAGCTTTTTTATTTTATTGTTTGTCTTCGCTAGTGTTTGAAACTTATCTATATACAGTCCCCACCTGCAAATATCATGCATTGCTTTTACAAGATATTTGTAATCTTCTATTGTAAGGTTATTATCAAGATTTACACACGCATGCATTAACAACAGTTTTGGGACTAAGTATTCTTTTGTTAGTGAGTCCAAAAGGCACAGGCAATTTAAGCCGTTTACACAGGACTGATAGAGTAAATCAATCATTGCTTCTCTGTTTTTCAATATTATTAACTGCCCTTCTTTTAAATTTTCATGTTCGTTCATTTTTATCTCCTTTTTGCTTTACAAAAAAGATAATAAATCTTTTTCAAAAAACACGCTCCCAAATTCTTGACTTCGATTGGTATGAGAGGGTTTTAGGAGTGCAAGTTTACAAAAAAGGGATAGTCTTGCATTATTTTCATCAGTTTGGTATACTATAGGAGTGCTAGTTGGATAGCCTGTTCGTTAGTACAAAGATTTTATCATCCAACATTATTGATAGTACAACTTTTTACTGAGTTTATTATCTATGCAAGATTACTAACGCAAATATTATATAGATAATGACTTGGGCAGTAGAAAGGATGTATTTATGAATTACATTGAATTTTTCAAACTTCAGGCTAAAAATTTATTGAGAGATTACAAAACTCAAGAAGTTTATCAGGACGGAGAATTTGAACTTTTTAGGTATAAACCTAAGTATTTTGATGTCGAGGCAATTTTTGGTGATTTCGGCAATTTAAGAAGTATTTTTGCAGATTATTATTGTGATGAAATTGATTTCAAATTGGGTAATGCTCAACATATTATTGCCTTATTGGTTGGTTTTAATAAATGGTCAGATTTAATCAATGCTAAAGAGCAAGAGTTAGAACTTGCAAAATTTTTATTTGACAATCAGGATAAAATCTCTGTTGTAGAACTTAATGAAACTATGCAAGATTATGAAAATAATTATGGTTTCGATTGTAATACAGGTTTTAAGTTAGAATGGCTAAATACATTAGATAAACACTTTTTTTCTTGGTTTCCTGTCTATTCAATTCCACATTTAAAAAAATATGGTTGGGAATCAACATATCAAAGGAATGCGGAATTACCTAATTTAATCAAGAGACAAGACCAGAGAGAACGCAGGGAATATAAAAAGCGGTTAAAACAACAGCGTGAACATATTTTATCAAAAGAGGACATAGGTAATAATATCGTATGTTTGCATTGTGGTAATATTTGCCCTGCTGATGAAGAATTTATACATAAAATTGGTTGTGATGGCGAAGTTTGGGATTTAATTCCAACAAAAGAACCTATTAAGATTGAAATTTAAGAGTATGGGAAAGCGTGAATTATGTTTGTAATTCACGCTTTTTGTTTATAATTAAAGCATTTACTAGATATACTACAGGTGGTATATCTGAAATCTATGTATTACTTGGGATTGACCACATTTACCGCAAAAACCGTTATGTAATATTGAATTTTGCCTGATTGCAGAAATCCTCTAAAATCAATAAATTTTTTCAGCAGTCCCTTTTTAGTCCCTTTTGGGTCTATTTTGGCTCATTTTTGCTGTTCGGAAACAGGACGAAAACGTACTAAAAAAGAGCCTTTTCAGGCTCTTTTAAAATGGAGGAGGAGGTGGGATTCGAACCCACGGTACGCTCGCACGTACGACGGTTTTCAAGACCGCTCCAATCAACCACTCTGGCACTCCTCCAAAGATATTTAATTGGTAACAAATCTATACTACACAAAACAAAATTTATTGTAAAGGGGGTAAAATAATTTTGTAGCAATGATGCCCATCTACTCCGCCGATTGTAAAGGTGAATCTCGATTTGATTGTTTGTTATATAATTATTTATAAAAGGAGCGGGGTATGTTTGATTATTTTAAGGGGGTTATTTCTGATAAAAGAAAAACTTCTAAAGGGACTTTTATAACTATTGATGTTTCGGGTATAGGATATCTATTAGAAGTTACTGAGATTGATTTTAACTGTACAAAAGTTGATGAGAGTGAAATACAAAAGGTCTATGTGTTATTAACACATAGAGAAGATGCAATGTCTTTATATGGTTTTTCTAATAAAGAAACCAGAGATATTTTTCAGATACTTTTATCTGTATCCGGCGTTGGTGCAAAAATGGCAATTGCACTGTTAAATGAGTTTGATGCTTGTGATTTAATTTCATTGGTTATTGATGGAAATTTCAAGGAACTTACAAGAGCCAAAGGAGTCGGTCCAAAGCTGGCACAAAAAATTATTCTTGAGCTTAAAGATAAATTGATGAAAACGGAACTGCCAAGAACTTCCTGCAAACTTCCAAAATCTCAGGCTTTTGACGATACGCAAGCTGTATTACTTTCTCTCGGGTATGAAGAAAATGAGATAGAAGATGTTCTTGAAAAAATTATGCCTACTATTCAAGATCATTCAAATTCAGAGGAGGTGATAAGAAAAGCTTTAACATGTCTATCTATGTAAATTATTGTAAAGTTTTTAAAATTTTTAGCAAATTTAATTTTTACAAGACTTACTATAGTAGAGTAGAAGGTTTTATATATGAATTTCAATATCCAACCAATTAATTTTAATATCGCCAACGTCCGCTTTAAAAGTAATTCTAATATTAGCCAGCCAAAAGGTTCAGATTTAGAGCGAAATCCTAAAATGGACTCCTTTGAAATGTCTATAGGATATGTAAACGATGCCCACGGACAAACTAATAACATGATGAGAATATTGTCTGGTATAAAGGGGGATTTGAAGCTTTCAGCCGGAGATAATGACATTGGTGATGAAAAGAATGATGCTATACATCAAGCGACAACAAAATTTTTAAACATTGCAGACATAAAAGCCTCAGCATTAGGTAACCACGAAATTGATATGTCACAGAAAGATTGTATTGATGCTATAAATAGATTTAATGGCTTAATGCTTTCTATAAATTTTGAACAAATTCCGTTAGAAGAACAAGACCCTGAAGATATCCAAAAATATGGACGTGCAGATTTAAAGAACCATCTCACAAAATCTGCAGTTGTAGAAGTTAAAGGAGAAAAAATCGGCTTAATCGGAGCTTCTCCAATTGATATGATGAGCCGTTTAACACATCCTAATTATTACACAGATTGTTCTGTCGATGACTTGGATGATACAATAGAACTAATTCAAAATGAGATTGATAAGTTTAAAGAACAAAATATAAACAAAGTTATTCTTGTATCGCACTTAGGGCATAAAGCAGATAAATTTGTCGCTGAAAATATTGATGGAATCGACGTAATTGTCGGTGGTCACACCCATGAACTGATAAAAGATATTAAAGAAGGGGAAAATTTATTATATTCAAAAACAGGTGAGCCAATAATAATGACAGAAGCAGGTAGAGATGGAAATTATTTTGGAAAACTAAACCTGACTTTTGATAAAAATGGTGTTATTACTAAAGCTCAGAATAATTTAGGTGAAACAAGATTATTCCATAAAAACATGATTAACCAGTATGTATTTGACAATATTTTAGGCGTTCCGGAAAAAGTAGGTTATATAAAACAGGCACCACCGCCGCCTAAAAATTTAGCAGAAGAAAATCCGCATGCAAATTTTGTATGTGATGTAATGAGAGAAAAAACAAATTCGGATATTGCACTATGGCACCATAGCGGGGTCAGAAGCTTCTTCCATGAAGGTGAGATTGATTCCCGTGATGTAAAAGAAATGGCACCGTTTTTAGATTATGTCGTAACGGCTCAAGTTTCTGAAAAAACTCTGGTAGATGCATTCAAGAAAGCTGTAGATATGACATTTGAAACTTCGGCTCACAAACCTGGGCTGATAGCAGTTTCTGGTCTGAATTATACAGTTGACCCTGAAGAAGGGGAGCTTCTTGCTATGAATTTCATAGATAAGGAAGGAAAAGAACATAAAATTGATGTAGAAAATCCTAGTGAAGATAAAATGTACAAAGTGGTAACTGATGAATTTTTGATGTCAGCTGGGGCTGATTACGATATTCTGGCTCCAGAAGAAGTTTATGTGGAGAAATTCCCATATGATAAAGATGTGCTGACTTGTGAATATATAAAGGAAATGAATGAACCTGTTGTGATTAATCAAGTTGGCAGAATTAAGTTTGTACATGAAGAAGATTAAAAGCAAAATTTATTTTTAGAAGTTTTAATATTCAAAAAGCAGGAAAATATGAATATAAAAGTAGCATTATCTAATATCAACCCATATACATTTACATTTAGAAAATCTCAGGATACATCTAAACATAATAACCTTGAAAAGACTCCTGAAAAAGATGTATTTGAAATGTCTGTTGGTTATGTGAATGATCTTCACGGGCAGACAAATAATATGACAAGAATTTTATCAGGTATCAAAGGTGATTTAAAACTTTCTGCCGGTGATAACGACATCGGAGATGAAAAGAACAAAGCTGTAAACAGAGCTGTAATGAAATTCATGAATTTGGCAGGCATTTCCGGCTCTGCCCTGGGAAATCATGAACTTGATACAAAGCAAAAAGATTTTGTAGATACGATTAATGGATTCAATGGAGATTATTTTGCAGTTAATCTAAAACAATCTCCTATAGAAACTCAAGATCCGGATGATGTTGAAGAGCAGGAACATATAGAGTTAAATAAGTTTATAAAAAAATCTTCAATTATAGAGGTGAAAGGGGAAAAAATAGGTTTAATAGGCGCTGCTCCAATTGATTTAACAGCAAGGGTTACTCATCCATCATACCATATGGATTGTTCTGTTGAAGATTTAGACGATACTATAGAAGATATTCAGGAGCAAGTTCAAGAACTAAAAGAACAAGGGGTGAACAAAATATTCCTGTTGTCGCATATGGGAAATCAAACAGATAAAATAGTTGCACAAAAGACACAAGGAATAGATGTTATTATTGGCGGTCATACACATGAGTTAATAAAAGATGTTAAAGAAGGAGAAAATCTCCTCTATTCTCTGACAGGAGAACCTGTTGTTATAACAGAAGCCGGAAAAAACGGAAATTATTTTGGCAGACTTAATCTTACTTTTGACAAAGACGGAGTGATTACAAAGATACAGAATAATTTGGGTGAAACAAGACTCTTCCAGAAAAATATGATTAACCAGTATATAATTAATGAAATTTTAGGACAGCCGGAAGAAGTCGGATACATTAAATCAGTTACGCCTCCTCCAACTACATTGATTGAAGAAAATGCTCATGCAAATTTCATGTGCGATGCCATGCGCGCGGAATTAGCCACAGATATTGCGATTTGGAATAACAGCGGAACAAGGAGTTTTTTCCAGCCAGGTGTAATTGATTCCCGTGATATTAAAGATATTGCTCCTTTTGAAGACAGAGTTTCCGTAGCAGATGTTTCGGAAAGAAAACTTGTTGACTTCTTTAAGCATGCAATTGAAGATACTTACAGAACTCAGGGGAATAAACCTGGATTGATGGCTGTTTCGGGTATGACATATTCTGTAAATCCTGAAAAAGGAATTTTAACAGGCATGAGCATTATTGATAAAGACGGTAATGAAATCAAAATAGATGTTGATAATCCAAGTGATGATAAATTTTATAAAGTAGCAATGGATTCATTTATGATGTTTGATGGAGCTGATTTTGATATTTTGGCACCAAAAGAAGAATGTATAAATTATCCATTTAACAAAGATTTTCTGGCATGCGAATATATTAAGCATTTGAATGAACCTGTTGTTATTAATCAAACAGGACGTATTAAATTTGAATCATAATAATTCTTTTATGGCTAATGGCAAGTATTTTGGAAGTTCTGATGCAAGGACAGAGTATTCTGTAAGTTCTTCCGAAGCTATTTCACCGGTGCGCGAGTGGAGGTAAACTCCAAGTCTTGCCGCTTCGTAAAGCGGTATCTTCTGTGCTAACAAGCCTGCAATAATTCCCGCAAGTACATCTCCAGAACCTGCTTTTGCAAGTGCCGAGTTTCCATGCTGGTTAACAAAATAATTCTCTTTGTCTGTAATAATTGTTCTGTGTGTTTTTAGAACAACAGTGCAATTATATTTCTCTACTAATTTTTTAGCAGAATTATCTAAGTCGGCCAGAACTGCATCTAGACTAATTCCTAAAAGCCTTGCTGCTTCAAGTGGATGCGGCGTGATAATCGTTTCTTCCGGTAGTTTAATGTCTGTTTCAGCAAGAATATTCAGACCGTCAGCATCAATAACAATTGGAGAAGATGTGTGTTTTATTACTTTTTTAAATAATGTTTTATTTTTACCCAAACCGCAGCCAATTAAAACGACAGAACAATCTTTTATTGACCTTAAGCCTTCTTGTGTTGAAAGATAAACAGCCTCCGGAAGCAGAGCCGATACAGAATGTATTATATCTTTTTCCGTTGCGAGAGCTGCAAACCCGCCGCCGCATTTTAAGATTGAAACCGTCGATAAATATGCCGCGCCGATATAGTTTTTAGAGCCGGCAAAATTCAAAACTTTACCAAAAGTCCCTTTATTAGAATTTTGTGCTCTGATTGGCATTTTATAAGTTGAGTTGTCGTATGATTTCATAAGCTACTATTGCAACAGAATTTGATAAGTTTAAACTGCGCTGTCCTTCTACCATCGGTATTGTAATTGCATTTTCTTGAGTTACATATTCCAGCGGAAGACCTCTTGATTCAGGACCAAAAACAATAAAATCTCCGTCTTGGAATTTAATATCTGTATATTTCCTTTTTGATTTTGTTGTCAAGTAGAAAAATCTTCCATCAGGAAACTGGCTATATAAATCGTCCATCGAATTAACTTTATGTAAATCTACACTTTCCCAGTAATCCATTCCAGCACGTTTAGTGTATTTATCTGTTAGTGCAAAACCAAGTTTTCCAACAAGATATAGAGATGCACCTGTACAGGCGCATAATCTTGCAATATTTCCGGTATTTTGCGGGATTTCCGGTTCATATAAAACAATATTAATCATTCTTTTTCTCAAACAAATATTTAGCTTCTATTACAACCGGCAGTCCTCTTACCACACAGAATACAATCGCAAATACAGCTGCCCAGAAACCAATTGTCCAGATAATTTCTCTATTCGGACAAACCGGAATTTTAGCTGCAATAATTAAAACAAATGCTAGAACTTTTGCAACAGCATAGCTTATTCTCATAAACTTAGAACCTGTAATAAATTTGCATACCGGGTTAACCTGCATTGCAAAAGGAGTTAAACCTTGTTCCATTGCTGCACTTCTTATTGTATCTGTAATAAAACCTCTTGTAATTGCAATCAACGGGAATAAAATATTGAGCCATCCCATAACAGCAAATAAAATCCAGTATGTGTTTTCAACAATTCTGTCGCCCATAATATCAAGAAGTGCACCGAATTTTGATTCTTCATGAAATTTTCTTGCAACATAACCGTCTAAACCGTCTAGAGCAAAAGCAATAATAGTTAAAGCCAGTGCCCAGAGATATGCAGCTGTGTTACCCTGGCAGGAGTATATTAGATACACTGCTGCGAACATTACGAATATTCTAAATATAGATATAAAATTAGCCATTTTTTTCAACCTTTTGGCGGGAGACATTCCGTATAACTACCAGCTTAAACTTTACCTACTCCGTCTCCCTTTGGAACAGACTACCGGCTGGATGAGCTCGTCAAATCTTCATTCTGGAAAGTGCAAAGTCTTTTTTGTTCAAATCTTCAACTTTAGAGCCTAGCATAATTTTTTCTGCTTCTTCAAGTACGCTTACAACTGCATAGCCATTGGCACCGTCCGAGCGGGCTTTTTGACCTGAAGCGCAGCAATTAACAAAGTGCTGGCAGGCAAGTTTCAATGGTTCGATTTCGAGATAATCAAGTGCATAATTTTGTGAATTAGCAGGTTTGAAGTTATCATAAACTTTAAGTTTGTCAGTTGGAGCTGTATCATCAAAAATAGCAGTTGCTTTTGTGCCTCTAACAAGCAGGGTTACATGTTTTTGAGGTGTAATCCAGCTGTCTGAAATATGTGCAATCATACCGCCTTCAAATTCAACACCGATATGAGTGATGTCCATGATGTCATTTCTGTCGGAAGAACATCCGATTGCAGAAATCACTTTTACAGGGCTTTTACCTGTTACATAAGCAATCATTGAAACATCATGCGGTGCCAAATCCCACATAACGCTTCTATCATTTTTATGATAATTAACATTCAATCTATCACTTTGAGCATAAACTAATTCGCCCAGCACACCCTCTTCAATAAGCATTTTTAATCTGTTTACAGCAGGATGATATAAAAGCAGATGGTCAACCATAAGAACAAGTCCTTTTTCTTCGGCAAGTTCGGTTAAAACTCTGGCTTCTTCTGCAACTGTAGAAATAGGTTTTTCTACGTAGACATTTTTACCGGCTTCAAGCATAGCTTTTACCATTTTGAAATGTGTGTGGCTTGGAGTTACAACGGCAACTCCTGTAATAGATTCATTATTAATAATATCTTTAAAATCTCTGGTTACATTAACGCCTGGGAATTGTTCCTGGACTGTTTTAAGAGATTCTTCATCTAAATCACAAACAGTGTCTAATACATTAAGATTATAAAAATTACGGACAATATTTTTGCCCCACATCCCCATTCCGATTACTGCAATTTTTTGTTCTTTCATACCTTCTCACTCTTTCATTAACTTATTAATAATAATTATATTACAACAGTAGTTTCCCGTAAATACATTAATAAAAATTTAATCTGTAAATTTTTGTAAAACATCTGTTATAAAGACATAAAATGTGGAGTATTTTTATATTGGAAAATATTTTTAAAATTCCCTCTTGAAATAAAATTTTGTTAGCAATATAACGGTATTTGGTAAAATTACAATTTTGGGAATATAAGTAGTTATGGAAATTTATTTTTTAGCATTAGGAATGCTGCTTATTGGAGCTTTGCTTTCAATAGTGGTGAAAGAGCAATGGAAATTTAAAGTTTGCTCTATTTTTTCTTTTTTATCAGCCCTGACAATGATGTTACCGGCTGTTGCAGTTTTGATTAAAGGTATTCCGCTTATCAAAACTGTTGAATTATCTCCTATTACAGGAAATGTAGATTTCATTATAGATCCCCTTTCAGCTTTCTTTTTGATTGTAATTTCAATCATGAGCTTTCTCGGGGTTCTTTATGCAAACGGGTATATGAAACCTTACCTTAATAAAGGTATGAATGTTTCATCACACTGTTTCTTTTTAATGATGTTAATCGTGTCAATGACTATGGTTGTTACGGTTCAAAATGCATTATTCTTCCTTATTGTTTGGGAGATAATGTCATTATCTTCTTTCTTCCTTGTTATATTTGAAGGAGAAAAGAAAGAAGTTTTGAAAGCCGGTATTAAATATTTAGTTTACATGCACTTATCAGTCATATTTATTATGGCAGCATTTATTCTATTAAATATAAAAACCAGCAGCTTGAATTTTGGAGCATATGCTTATTATCTGCATAATGATGCTTCAATGGCAAATTTAATATTCCTGCTTGCATTTGTCGGCTTCGGCATCAAAGCAGGTTTTGTACCGTTTCATAACTGGCTTCCGGATGCGCACCCTGCTGCACCGAGCCATGTATCCGGTATTATGTCCGGTGTTATGATTAAAACCGGTATTTATGGTATTTTGAGATTTCTTTTATTTGTCGGTACGCCGTCAAAAATGATTTCTTATACAGTATTAACAATAGCTGTTATTTCTGCTTTGTACGGTGTTTTGTACGCAGTAACACAACAGGATTTAAAAAGGCTTCTTGCATATTCAAGTATTGAAAATATTGCCATTATCGGTATTGGTATCGGTGTTGGTATGCTCGGCTTAACTTACGGAAATCCTTATGTGGCTGTTTTAGGCTTTGCCGGCGGTATTCTCCATATATTAAACCACTCAATATTCAAGGAATTAATGTTCTTTGCAGCAGGAAGTGTTTATTTAAAGACTCATACAAGAAATATGGAGCTTTTAGGCGGATTGATGAAAAAAATGCCTTATACTGGTCTATTATTTATTGTTGGTTCTATCGCAATCTGCGGATTACCTCCGTTTAACGGATTTATTGGTGAATTTCTAATTTATGCGGGTATGATAATGGGTATTCCTGCTTCAGAAATCAGCCTGTTTCTGGTGCTGATTCTTTCAATTGCTGCTCTGGGTATGGTTGGTACAATGGCAATGTTGTGCTTTACAAAGGCAGCTGGTATTACTTTCCTTGGTAACCCTAGAACTGAATGCGTTGAACATGTAAATGAAGATGTACCGAGGGTTATGCTTATTCCTATGGTAATACTTGCCTTTCTGGCATTCTTTATCGGAATGTTCCCTCAGTACTTTATATCAATAGTAATGTGGCCTGTATCAATGTTGGTTAATGTTGATAAATATGCAGCTAATCCGGCTCTGGATGAAGTATTTAAGAATACATTCGGCTTGATTCTATCTGATTTCAGCTGGTTCTTCTTAATATTCTTTGCAGTTGTAGCTGTTATGTTCATTGTAAAACTTATCGTGAACAGAAAAGCTAGAATTAGCAATACCTGGGGCTGCGGATACAACAGGCTTAATAACCACGTACAATACACAGGTTCTTCTTATGCAAATTTATTTATTTCAACATTGAAACCTTTATTCAAAAGAGTTTCACATATTAAGAAACCCAAGGAACTATTCCCTAAGGAAGCTTATTATGAACTTGAAATAGAGGACATAGAAGAAGCTTATATTGTAAAACCTCTTGTAATGTGGGATGAAAAATTTCTTACCAAGTTCGAGAGAATTCAGAATGGTAATATCCAGCAGTACATTCTGTTCGGTTTAATCTTTCTGATATTGGCAATAATCGGTATGATTTATTTTGGGGGTTAGAAATGACTATCTTTTGTATAAATATAATAATACTCTTGTTTGTACCATTTTTGATGATTGGTGTAATCAAGAAAACAAAAGCCTTCTGGGCAGGCAGAAAGGGTGTAAGCATCTGGCAGCCGCTATGGGACTTTATAAGATTGATGAAGAAACAGGCAGTTATAAGTGAAACAACTTCTTGGGTATTTAAATTTGCGCCGGTAGTTGGGTTTGCATCTGTAATTTTTGCATCACTCTTTGTGCCATTGACTTTCGGAAGTCCTATAATTAATGTTCCGTTTGCATTTGTAATATTTTCGTATGTTCTCGGACTTGGCAAATTCTTTTCTCTGCTTTCAGCATTAGATACAGGAAGCAGTTTTGAAGGAATGGGGGCTTCTAGAGAAGCATGTTTCTCTACAATAGTTGAGCCGGCATTCTTTATTGCCCTGGGTTCTATTGCAGCCTTGACTCAAAACTATACATTTGAAAGCTTCAAGCTCATTCTTCAAAATGCAGGCGGTTATGGAATATTAATTATTATTCTAGCTGCGGTAACTCTGTTTATAATGCTGCTCATTGAAGGGTGCAGGGTGCCGGTTGATGATCCTACTACTCACCTTGAACTGACTATGATTCACGAAGTTATGATTTTGGACAACTCCGGAAAAGATTTAGGACTTATTACCTGGGCTTCTGCAATTAAAATGTTTATTTTTGAGGCTTTGATTGCAAATCTTATAATTCCGGCTTCCCTCGGAGGATGGGAAACTTTACTCGCTTTCTTAGCTATTATATTTGTTCTTTCTATCGTAATCGGTACGGTAGAATCTTCAATGGCAAGATTTAGAATGACACATGTGTTTGAGTTTATATTTATTATGTCAATCACTGCGTTAATTATATTAGCTCTGGTAACATATAGAGTTTACGGCGGCTAGGAGGTAGGGGTAAATGAAAATGGTTGAATTTATAACTACAGGTATATAGGAAAAACATCATGGAAAATATATTTATAATTTTATTAGGTTTATCAATGATATACATAGCTTCAACAAGCCGCTTGGCAGCTCACGTCAATATGCTTATTATTCAAGGCTGGCTGTTGTTCTTTGTATGCTTGTCCGGTATTGCTAAAGAACCGTCCGGACTGGAATCTATTATGGCAAGTATGCCTCATATAATCGGATTTTTATTTATTGTTATAGAAACTTTAATAGTAAAAGCGTTGGTTATTCCGATATTTTTGAAAAAGGTGGTTAAAAAGACTCACGCGCACAGAGATACGGATGCAAATATTCCTCACTTTTACTGTTTAGTTATATCAAGCGTAATTTTATTTGCAGGATTTTTGATTGCTAATATTAATACTCCGGCATTTAAGCTTGTTTCTCCAATGTATTTTGGTGTTTCAAGCGCAATGATTATAATAAGCCTGTGGCTGATTACAATTAAACATAAAGTTTTATCAAATGTAATTGGTTTTATAACAATGGAAAACGGAATATTTCTTTTATCATTATCAGTGGCTAAAGAAATGCCGATTATTGTTAACCTTGGCGTATTGCTTGATATATTTATTGCCGTATTCATTTTAGGTATGCTTGTCAAAGAAATTAATAATGAATTCGACGACTTGGAAGTTTCACAATTATCAGATTTGAAGGATTACGAGTACAATGATTAATTTAATTTTATTATTTCCGCTAATTGCGTGTTTGATACTGTTTATATTTAAAAACAAATTTTTAAATAATTTGATGATTAATATATATGCAGTTATGCATTTTATCGTATCATTGGCATTTTGTATGGGGTGGGATTTCCTGCCAATGATAAAACCCTGCAAGTTCTTTGCAGTAGATGATACAAATAAAATATTTTTAATGGTTATGTCAATTGTTTTTCTGGCTGTTGCTGTTTATAATAATGGATATCTTAAAAACGACAGTTCTTTAACCAGAAAATTAAGACATTATACATATATGGTTTTGTTCTTTGTATTTTCAATGACCGGTGCAATATTAAGCTCAAATCTTGGTGCTGCTTGGGTATTTATTGAAGGTACAACACTGGCCAGTGCATATTTGATATATTTCCACAAAACTAAGCATTCTATTGAAGCGGCTTGGAAATATGTATTTATTTGTTCAATTGGTATTGCTCTTGCTTTTGTTGGAATTATTCTTCTCACAATTGCAACAGGAAATTTAAACTCTTTATTCTATAACCAATTGTATGACAATGCAGCTTTGTTTAATCAGTTCTGGTTAAAGCTTTCATTTGTGTTCATTTTGTTTGGTATTGGTACAAAAATGGGGCTGGCACCAGTTCATTTCTGGCTTCCCGACGCACACGCCGAAGCACCTTCGCCGATATCAGCTCTGTTATCTGCTACACTTTTGAACTCAGCATTTTTAATGATAGTAAATGTATTCAGAGTAATGGTTCTGGCTGGATGTGCTGATTACGCAAGGATTATGCTTCTGGTAATGGGATTTATCTCATTGTTTGTAACAGCTGTATTTGTTTATCATATAAATAATTACAAAAGAATGCTGGCTTATTCTTCAATCGAAAATATGGGTATTCTTGCTATAGGAACTGCATTAGGCGGAGTAGGTATGCTTGCTGCTATGATTCATTTAATCGGACATTCTCTGATTAAAGCTTCTTTCTTCCTTACTTCCGGAAATATATTGGAACTTTATGGAACAAAGAAAATAAAATCTGTAACAGGAATTATGAAACATGATAGAAAAACTGGCTGGTTGTGGGTTGCTTCTTTCCTTGGTATTGCAGCATTCCCGCCGTCTGTACTGTTCATAAGCGAATTTTTAATGGTTAAGACAATGTTTTTAAAAGAACATTATGTTTTATGCGCATTATTCTTACTACTGTTAACAATTATTCTTTTTGGACTTGGAAAAGCTGTTATCAAAATGGCATTTTCATCCGGTAAAAACGAGCATTCTGCGGAAGCCGAGAATAAAAAACTTTCTTGGACAATGTATGCTCCTCAAATAATAATGCTTATATTAGCATTTGTTATCGGTATTTATATGCCGCAAGGGCTTATAAAAATGATAATTTTTGCTGTAAAAGGTTTTTAGTGCTGCGCACGTAGACATTTTTTAAAAAGAAGGTAACTATGAATTGGATAATAACTGAAAACAATAAGAAAATAAATGCTTTTGATATTCCGACAATTTCAATCGAAGAGATAAAAGCGGATGTTGAAAAAATGAAAATGCGTGTAGTTGGTTTCTTCGGAAAACAAGAATTTAATAATGTGAGACTATACGTTGTTATGGCTGATGATAAGATAGGTAAACTTTATGTGACATCATCTCTGTTTACACCGGATGTAAAATCATATGAATCGTTTACTCAGAAATTTCCGGCATTTCATATCTTTGAAAGAGAGTTCTATGAAGAGTTTGGAATAGAACCTCTTAATCACCCCTGGCTGAAGCCGGTTCGAAACAATCAGGATGCTTACCCGTTTTTTGAAATGGAGGGAGAAGATATCCATCAGGTTGCTGTAGGACCAATTCACGCAGGTGTAATTGAACCGGGGCACTTCAGATTTATGTGTCAGGGTGAAAAAGTGTATGATTTGGAGATTATGCTCGGCTACCAGCATAGAGGAGTGGAAGAACTTTTCTTAAAAGGTAAAGGATATAACAATCGGCTTGCAGAATCTGTTTGCGGTGATTCTGTAATTGGTTATAATATGGCATATTCTCAGGCAATGGAAACTTTATCGGATACGCCAGTTTCTTCAAAGGCTCAAATAATTAGGCGTGTAGCTCTGGAAATGGAGAGAATTGCAATACATATCGGTGATATGGGTGCAATTGCCGGAGATATGGCTTATTTAATGGGGGCTTCAATTTTTGGTATAACAAGAACTCTTGTTATTAATACAATGCTTGAAATATCCGGTAGCCGTTTTGGCAGAGGGTTAATTAATGTCGGCGGTGTAAACTTCGATATTGATGAGGCTTTGTCTAAAAAGATTATAGATATGCTTGACGGTGTTGCAAAAACTGTTGACAGAACTACAAAAGTTATGCTGAAAACTCCTTCCTGTATATCAAGAATGGAAAGAACCGGTGTTGTATCAACAGAAACAGCACAGGCTCTCGGCGCAGTAGGTATGGCAGCGCGTTCATCAGGGGTTGATATTGATACAAGATTCGATTTTAACGATAAATGGTATACCTCTCTTGATGTTGTTAAACCTTTTAAAGCAACAGGTGATGTGCATTCAAGATTTAAACTCCGCTATAAAGAGATTAAACAATCTATGCAGATTGTTAAAAAACTTTTAGACAAGCTTAAGGAGTTCAGAAATGAGCAGATTTTAACAAATCCAAACAAAACTCTTGCTCCAAATGCTTTTGCTATTTCAATGACTGAAGGATGGAGAGGCGAGATTGTTCATATTGCTTTAACAGGTGCTAATGGTGAACTTTTAAGATACAAGATGAAAGATCCATCATTCAACAATTGGTATATGCTTGCAATGGCTGTGAGAAATAATGGAGTTTCTGACTTCCCGCTCTGTAACAAGAGTTTTAACTTGTCATATTGTGGTAATGATTTATAAAAAGGAAGATAAAAATGTTTGATATAATTAAATTAAAATATTTTCAGGGAAATCAATTCATACCGGATATTCCAAATGCGCCAATGCGCAGTCAATTTAGAGGTTTCCCAATCTTAAAACAATGCGGTGATGTTGACGAAAGTGTCTGCCCTACAGGTGCATTGAAAGCCAATCCTTTGTCTATTGATATGGGCAAATGTACGCTTTGCGGTGCTTGTAAATGTCAGTCTGTACAATTCAGCAACTATTATAAATTGTCGTCAACAGACAGAAATAAACTTGTTATTACAGAAAATATGACGCCGGAAGAATTCGAAAAAGCTGCAATAACAGCAAGAAAAGAGATTCGACGAGTTTTTTCAAAATCATTAAAGCTCAGACAGGTTTCAGCTGCAGGATGCAACGGATGTGAAATGGAATTAAACGCGTGCTCAAACTGCAACTTTGATATGGGAAGGTTTGGTATTGATTTTGTAGCTTCTCCTCGTCACGCTGATGGAATTGTAATAACAGGACCTATTTCAGAGAATATGGCTTATGCTCTTGAAGACTGCTATAAATCTACTCCTGACCCTAAAATAGTAATACTGGCAGGAGCTTGCGCAATTTCTGGCGGTGTTTTCCAAAATTCTTCTAAACTAAATAGAGAATTTTTGGAAAAATATCCGATAGATTTGTACATACCAGGGTGCCCTGTTCACCCGCTTACATTTATAAACGGGGTTTTAGATTTTATAACAAAAAAATAACCGGAAGAGCTCTGATTTTCAGAGCTCTTTTTATAATCCAAAATAAAGTTTGTTTAACTCTGCAACAGTTGTTGCTCCGGGTCTTAGTTCTTCAAGCTGTGCTCTTTGGGTATCTTGAGCAGCCTCAAGAGGCTGAACCTGCAAATTCTGCTTTTGTTCTTCCTCCTGTCTTGTTTGAATTTTTTGAATTAATTCTGCCTTCGCCTGTTCAAGCTTCGTTTTGTCAATACTTTTATTCCCGCTCGGAGCAATTCCAAGTTTCATTAACTCCTGAAGTATTCTTAAATACTCAGGATCAGAATAGGCTGAATGTATTGCTTGAACGGCTGCTACCAATTTAGAACTCCTTTTAGCTGCTAATTATATAATTCCACCATTAGACTTATTTATAACTTTCATACGCTAATATCTTTACAAAAATTCATAAACGAGTTAAAATATATAATGTTACGTTAATATTTTGTTACAAACTGGCAATAAAATTTGTTTTGGGTTTTTAATTAAAATATAATGTCAGGTGTACTAATATTACAACCCAATAATCTAACTTAGGAATACGGAAATTATGAAGAAACAAATAAGCTATTTGCTCACCGTTTTATGCCTTTTGTCTGTAAATAAGGCATTTGCAGACCCTATGGCTGGAACAGTTTTGCCGGCTCAAGTTCAATCAGAACTCGGCGGATATAACCCCGGAGCATATAATACTACTGAATTGCAAAATATTAACCATTATCAAATTGATAGAAGTTATATTCAGTCATTTGATGATGTAAGTAAAGATGAACAGATTTATGATGCTTCAATAGAAGAAAATCAAGCTAGAGAGGGTGTATTATACAATCCTCACTTTTTACTTCAAAAAATAAATTTTGAAGGTAATACAAAAATACCTTCAGAAGAACTAGAAAAACTAGGTCTTGAAGTTCTAGGAGAAGATGTTTTCTTTGATGAACTGCTGGAAGTATGTCAGAAAGTAACAAATTATTATAGAGCAAAAGGCTACCTTACATCTTATGCAACAGTTCCTCCTCAGAGAATTGTTGATGGTGTTGCGACAATAAGAATTGTTGAAAGTAAAGTCGGCGAAATGAATATTGAAGGCGAAAAATGGACCAGAGAATGGTACTTGCGCCACATTATTATGGGTAAAGCAGGGCTTAGAGAAGGTGATGTGTTCAATGCTAAAAACCTTCAAAGAGCAATGAAAGAAATTAACAAGGAAGATTATGTTCAAGTGCAGACTGAAGTTGAAAGACAGGCAGAAGGCGATGAGAACACTACAATCACCTTGAATGTAAGAGATAGATTCCCTGTTAATCTTAATTTCTCCTATGATGACTACGGCCGTTCTTATACCGGCTCTCAAAGAGTTTCATTCCTTGTAGGTATGGACAACCTTACAGGTTTAGGTGATAAAATCTACGGCGGTACTATTCTTTCATCCGGTGCAACAGGCTGGATGGCTGGATACTCATTACCGGTATCTTCATATGGAACAAGATTGTCTTTCGATTTTTCTGACTCTCATGTTAGACTGGGCGGGCCTTACAAAAACTTAAATGTTAAAGGTAACGCACAAAGCTATTTCTTTAAATTAACGCAGCCTATTATACAAACTGCTAAATCAGATTTGATATTCTATACAGGTTATGACTATGTAAATGCAAATACATCAGCAAATATTGCAGGCAATCCTTTAAGATTATCAAATTATAACTTGAATGTATGGCGTTCCGGATTATATGGTATGACTGATGATAACTACGGACGTTGGTTAGGAAATTTAGGCGTTGACTTTGGTATGGGCGGTGACGGCCACGGCGCAATACAGGACACTACATTCTTTAAAGTTACAGCAGGTGCTACCCGTGTTCAAAGACTATTCGGCAGAAGTATGGGTATTGTAAGAGTAAACGGTCAGTACTCTCCAAATAAATTGTTTGCAGCTGAACAAATGCAGATGGGCGGGCCTTATACATTAAGAGGTTACCAGCCGGCTGAATTAATCGGTGATTACGGTGTGACCGGTACTGTTGAATATAGATTCCCTGTTCCATTCCTCGATAGAATTCTTCCAAAGGTAGATGAAAGATTGAAACTTGCTGTATTCTATGATTGGGGCTGGTTAGGTGAAAACGGAGGTATTTATAATTATCCTCAACAGTTCTTGCATTCTGTAGGTTTTGGTACATACGTAAACTTTACAGACTGGCTTACAGCTCAGGTTGGTGTAGGTTTCCCTCTCGGAAGAGATTATAATGAAAACACCGCAAGATTCTACTTCAGTGTTAACTCTGACTTAGACAGATTAATTCCTTTGAGAAACCCTGAAAAATTATAAAATAAAAAATAACCGGATTTACGATCCGGTTATTTTTTTATCTGAATATTGTCTGCTCTCTATCAGGACCGACGCTTATAATTCCTATCGGGGCTCCGATTAAATCTTCTACTTTTTCAATGTATTTTTTTGCATTCTCCGGCAAATCTTCATATTTTCTAATGCTGCTGATTGGAGTTTTCCAGCCGGGCACTGTTTCATAGATAGGTTCTAAATACTTATGAATAAATACATCTGTAGGATAAGTCGTATACACCTTATCATTTCTACAGTCTTTATAAGCAGTGCAGATTTTAATCTCATCAAAAGTGTCAAATACATCAATTTTGGTAAGTGCAACTTTAGTTATGCCGCCGACTAAAACAGCATATTTCATAATAACAGAGTCAAACCAGCCGCATCTTCTAGGGCGGCCTGTGGTAACCCCGAATTCGTGACCAATATCCTGAATCATTTTTCCTGTTTCGTCAGTTAATTCTGTAACAAAAGGTCCTTCACCAACTCTAGTTACATATGCTTTTGAAACCCCTACGACTTCCTTTATCATTGCAGGGCCGTAGCCGCTTCCAACGGAAGCTCCGCCTCCAATAGGGTTTGAACTTGTTACAAATGGATAAGTACCATAATCAACATCAAGCATAACACCTTGAGCGCCTTCAAAAAGGATTTTCTTGTCTTTATAGCGGTTTAATAAATCCTGCCAATCAAAGCATACATATGGCTTAAAGAGTTCGGCATACTTTTCGCATAATGAAAGAATGCAATCACGCGTATATTCTTCTAATCCATAAACATTTTTCAGCATCTTATTTTTTATCGGAAGAATCATGTCTATTTTTTCATTAAGTGCCTCAAAAGAATATAAATCTTGAATTTTAAAACCAATTCTAGCGGCCTTATCTGTATATGTCGGTCCAATGCCTTTCTTGGTTGTTCCAATTTTACCCTTACCCGAGTGAGCTTCGCTGTAACCGTCAATTTCTATATGATAAGGCATTGTAATAGAGGCCAGAGGTGATATTTTTAGATTTTTGAAATCAACTCCCTCAGCCTTAAGCTCATTAAGCTCCCTTTCAAAAGATTCCGGATGTATAACCGTTCCAGCTCCAATAAAACAGATTGTTTTATCATATAATATTCCAGAAGGTATCATGTGAAATTTATATGTTTTCCCCCCCGCTACAACTGTATGACCGGCATTACATCCGCCTTGATATCTAATGATTAAATCTGCTTTCTCCGCAAGCAAGTCTGTAATCTTCGCTTTCCCCTCGTCACCCCATTGGGCGCCGATAACGACAGTATTTTCCATTAATTTTCTCTCCTAATATAAAAAGCCGGTATAAATCCGGCTTTGCTAATTTCTATCCATTGTTACTCTGCGCTTGTTTCGCCTTTGCTTGTTTGGCTTGAACATCAAGCATAGAATTATGTGCCATCATATAAACCGAGCATATCTTATAGTTTTTCAGATACCATGCGCAGTTTTCTTGCATACAAACAATTTCTACCTGTGAGCCAACGCTCATTAGAGGACATAAAGGTATTGCTTTTTCTTGATCACGAGGTGCCATTAATTATCTCCTATATTATTACTTCGCCATTTTTAATAAATTGCAGTTTTCACTGCGTTTTTTTTCTTGATCTTTATAAATCTTTGTTCTATTAATAACTTCGTCAAAGTCTATTTCATGTGCATTAAAATCCGGTCCATCAACGCAGGCAAATTTAGTTTTTCCGCCAACCGTCACCCTGCAAGCTCCGCACATACCTGTGCCGTCAACCATGATAGGGTTCATGCTTGCTTCTGTATAAATTCCTTTATCTCTGGTTAAATCAGCGACTGCACGCATCATTGGCATTGGTCCAACTGCAATGGCATAATCAATCTTTTCAGATTTAATAAGCCTATCTAAAACTTGTGTGACAAATCCTTTTTCACCTAAAGATCCGTCATCTGTCGTTATAAATAATTCTGTGCATGCATCTTTCATTTTATCCTGCCAGAATATCAATTCTTTATTTCTGGCACCCATAATCATATAAACCTTGTTACCAGCTTCTTTAAAAGCTTTGGCAATAAGATAGCAGGGTGCAGCGCCATAGCCTCCGGCCAGACAAACAACAGTGCCATACTTTTCAATATGTGTAGGCTGTCCAAGAGGACCTACTATATCAACGAGTTCATCGCCTTCATTAAGAGCAGCAAGTTTTTTAGTTGAGTAGCCTACTGCCATAAAAACAAGTGTAAGCTCTCCGGTTTCTTTATTAGCATCAGCGATTGTTAGCGGTACTCTTTCCCCATTCTCTTCTGCTCTAAAAATAATAAACTGGCCAGCTTTGGCGTTACGTACGACAAAAGGCGCATCAATAGTTATTTCATACTGATTAGGACATAATTCTCTCTTTGATAATATTTTGTAGCCCATCTAACTAAGCTCCTCTTTCACATAGTATATTACCACAAATATGCTGTTCACTCAATAGACTAAAAAAAACCTTTCTTCAAAAGAAAGGTTTTGGAATCTTTTTTAATTAATTCCTCATGTGTAGAAGGTTAGTGTGTAGGTTGTATGAAAGGTTTATATTATGAATTCGTTTTGTATATATATAAAGTATAAAACTTATGTAAAATTTCATAAACTATTAAATATTGTTACATAACTTTACAAATTACATGTTAAAAAAGCCGCAATAATATATCTCGGCCTTTTTTTATTATTTCTATGGTATATATACTAAATTAGACAATTTATCATGCAGCATTCTTAATTTATAATCATTATTATTTGCTTTCTTTAAAGCTTTTTTTAGTGTTTTATTAGATTTAGCTTTGGTTGCAGGCTCTCTTCGAAGTAACACATCTATGTAATTATTAATATTGTCTAATATTCCAAACAAATCCCTAGAATCAATCGAGCTTTTCAGTTCATCGCCGGCTTGATGGATTTTGCTTCTACGGACAGTTTTACATGTATGTATATCCATAAATCCATTATCAATGAACCCTGGTAAGGTATATGGATCATAGGCTAAATCTTTTACAACAACAGGTTTATTCTTGTTATTACTTAAACTTTTGATAAATCTTACTATTGCGTTAGCTTCATTTTGATTTTTTACATTTTTCTTTTCTAGATTGACAGTAAGAACATCAGGATTGCTGCGACAGTGAATTTCTTGTAAATTAAATAATTTTTTTATTAGTTGAGTTCCTTTATAGTCACGGTCAAACTTTAGATTTATAGCATCTGTTAATGTTTTTTTCCCAATATTTAAATCAAAAGTGTGTGAGATAGCAGTCGGCTTTGTTGTGAACATTCGATATCCTTTATTGTTAGGAAGTTTGTAAAATAGGTATTCTGGTAGTTGCTTAGCAACAGGGGATAAATTTGTTGGTATCATATTTTTCTCCTTTCACACGAGGCGTTTTTATTCCGATAAAAAACGTGAAGGTTCTGAATTGATTAATTTTTACAATATTGTTACATTTGTTAACAAAACTTTTTGGTAATTCAAGGGGTTGATTTTTGTTTTTTAGCATTTAATAATAGAGTGTAAGAAAATTTATCGCGGGATGGAGCAGTTTGGTAGCTCGTCGGGCTCATAAGACTCATTTTAGATTTACTTCCTTGCTTGATATAATCAGTGTTATTGGTATTTATAAAATACTTATTTTTTGATGTAAATTGTAGGGATGACCTACAATAATTATAGGTCTTTTTATCCCCACAACTTATTATCATTTATGCACCCCAATCATCTTGTTGCGGTAACATTTCATCAGGAATTTCTTTTTCATTACTGCTGAATATTCGTTTGAAACGGTTGCTTTGAAGTTCTGCCAGTTCTTCTAAATGGTGCGGTAACACGTGAGTATATGTATCCAAAGTTATACCTATACAACTATGTCCGAGCCACTTTGAAACCTTTTTAATGTCGGCTTTTTCTTCAAATAATGTTGTAGCACACGAATGCCTAAATGAATGTATCTTGTGATGCTCAATTCCAGCTTCCGCTAAGCGTTTATTTACAAAGGCTCTAAAGGTAGTATCGCAAATAAAATAACCGTCATCACGAGCAAACACAAGGTCTAAATCTCTACAATACTTCTGACCGAGTTTCATTTTGTTTTCTGCCTGCAAACTTCTAACTCGGCGGAGTATCTTCTCAACAGGTTCCGACATTGATATTGTGCGGTTTGAAGTTTTTGTTTTAGTAGAGTCTATAATCTCTTTTTTATACTTATACTTCGCATTTTTATTATTATCAGGTACCGCCTGCAACTGTTGACTAATTCTTATTTCTCGTTTTGCAAAATTAACCTTAGACCATTGTAATCCAAGAGCTTCGCCCAATCTCGTGCCTATACAGAGAAAAAATACAATAAGCATATCCCATTGAGTACCTTGTTCTATGCAATATTTAACAAGTTTGTCGTAATCTTCGGGACATAATATTTTTGTTTCTTTCTTTGTGCATTTCGGATATTTTGCACGTAGATTTGGGTTTTCTTTTAATATCCCAATATCACAAGCACATTCAAGCATTCGATTTACAACCGCTCGAATATTTTTAACAGTTTTCGGGTCAAGTGTACCGCCCCTGCCGTTACTTTTCTTTGAACATTCTTTGTAAAACAATGTCAGGCGGTGTGCGGTCAGGGTATTTAAAGGTCGATGTCCTATGCCCGGAATAATATGTTTGTCCAAAATACTTCTATCATCACTGATAGTTGTAACTTTGACTTGCCCTACAACATAGTTTTCAAACCAGTTATTAGCCCATTGTGAGGTCAACATATTTTCGTTTACATCTTCATCTGAATAAATGCCGAGTTCTTCTGCTTTTCGCTTTTCAGCTTTTGCAAGACATATTTCTTTTGTTTTGCCATAGGTATAACCATATTTTGTATTACCTAAGGCATCTTTATATGGAAATCTGTAATCAAAGCCATTACCGTTCTTTGAAAAACATCCTTCGCCGTTACGTCTTCTCTTAGCCATTTACATTCTCCTCTCTTACGAACTTGTAGAATGCGTATTCGCTAATATTCAACTCGCGGATAGCTGAAATTGATGTAATCTGACGGTTAATCCATTTCTGATAAACCTCTTTAAAATTTGCAGGCTTAGTAACTTGTTTTCGCCCTTTGTACTTGCCTTGTTTCTTTGCAACCGCAATACCGTCTCGCTGACGTTCTAAAAGATTAGCTCGCTCGAATTCATAAATCGCGGCAAGAAATGTAATCATCAACTTGCCAAAGTTGCTTGAGGTATCAATATTTTCCTTTATGCTTTTAAGGGCAACACCTTTGTTATTAAGATATTCTACAATATCTAATAAATCTTTAGTATTTCTGGCAAGACGTGATAAGTCTTTAACATAAACGGTGTCGCCCTCTCTAACATAATCTAACATCATTTGTAGCTGTGGACGTGCGGTATTCTTTCCGCTTAGTTTTTCTTCAAAAACTTTGTCCATACCCACATTTCCCAGCAGCGATTTTTGACTTTCCATGTTCTGTTCAATGGAGCTAACCCTGATGTACCCGACTTTTTGACCTTTGGTCGTCATTCTGTTCATAGTAAAATTCTCCTTTTACTTACTTGTAGGATGACGAGTGTTTGAAGTAAAGACTTCACCACTGAACTGACTGAAAAATCAAATTCTAAGTCTATTCAGGGAGTTTTAAATACCAAATTTTCGCCTGTTTAGAGTGTACTCTAACAAGTGACAAAACTTAATCAAGTTTGATTAAGTACTTCTTATTTATAACCCCCAAGATAAAATGTAAATTATATTCAAATGCTAGTTAAACTAGTCCTCAAAAGTTTATTATCTGGATAAGTTACCGATGTTTTTCGTCATCCAACTACTACTAACATCTGAACCCTTGTTTTAATAACCATGGCATCTGGTTCCACTGCCGGGGCGTTTATCCACTCGCTAACGTCGAAAAGCTTCTTATAATTTACCCTATTATAATATCAAATTTTTGAGCATTTGTCAAATAAATATTTCTGTAAACCCTTGTTATTATTGAGTTTATGTTATACAATAAATTTTTCAACGGGTCGGACATCTGCTCTAAATCAGTATTTTTAGAAATAAATAATTATGAAGAAATATTAAATGCAGTACAAAATTTTTGCCTGTCCCCCACCAACCGTTGTCTATCTCTCGTGTAACAATCTCGGATTAGATATACTTCAAACTTTGTCATGATAATAATGTCAATGTAATCATTGGGGTATATGTATAATTTATTACTTCCTAAACTTCTATATATAGGATATTTATATTAAACTTGTTCTCTTTTTTGTTTTTCTTTTCCCCGCCAGAAGTTTATTTTCTATAAGAACCAGTATAACGACCAGAACTATTATAACTGTTATATCCGTTATTGGTTTTCTTTAAATTTCCTGTATATTGACTTGAACTGTCATAAGTTTTATAGCCGTTAGAAGTACTTTTCATTTCGCCAGTGTATCTGCCTGAACTATCGTACATTTTATAACCGCTAGATGTTTCTTTCATAACTCCAGTATATCTGCCGTAATTATCATACATTTTTATATCTTCCGCATTAACTGAATGCGAACCTAAAAGCATTGTCATAAATAAAAAACACATCACGTATTTATTCATATACCCTCCTAATTCTTACCGCCAGCCCAATAATGTTGCTATACACATCATTACAATTACTATAATTACATTTTTAATAAAATTCATCATTATCAAATAAACTCCTATCCAAACAAACTACCAATTAAAATAAATAAAAAAGCTAACCAAATAATTTCTGTAATCCACATTCTTTCACCATATTTTCAGTAAATTGTTTTTCGTTGCTAAAACTATTTATACACAACGAGAAATGATTGCAAGTTTTATTTTTGACAATACTTTCTGATTACACATTCATTGCATTTAGGTGTGGCGGTACAAATTTCGCCATAACCCTTTGAGCAATAATTCCACAATAGGTAATCCATTTTTGCTTGGCTTATTCCGATTTGTTTTGATAGCTTTTGAAGTTCATCTATAATTTTGTAATCAGATTTCGCGGTTACTAAATTTAATCTGTCTGCTGATGTAATTCTTTTAATATGAACATCAGGTTTAATAACATCTATTCCGACATTTCTAACATACTCGCACGCAATTGGCACACCCATATACTTAATTTTATAGGTGCTATTACTATCGGCAAGTAATTTGATAATGTTAGACGGCGTACTGTGCGTTATAAATTTTTCCAAACTTCCGAAATCTTGCTCAATTCGTTCAAAAGTTTCTATATTGGCTTTTAATGAGTGCATTTGATTTTTGGTTGTATAAGGATTATGACATTTTATAGCTGTAATTTCGTTGATTAAATCTTCCGCTGATTTATCTTTTAATTGCAGGCGGTCAAAGTTGCAAAAAATTTCATCAAGTCTTGTTTGATTGTCCTTTATCTTTTTCCACGATACCAAAGCACTAAGTTGAGAATATATAAAACCGCGTAAATGTTCCTCAAAGCTAAAACTTTTGCCGTTTTTCCTTTGCTCTACCGCCTCTAAAATAGTCAAGTCAATATCTTGTACCTTGTCTATTAGGTATTCCTCAAGAATATTAAACATTTGTTGATAGTCTTTATCCATAAATCCAATATCAATATACCAAATTAAACTTGTTTTGTCAATAGTTTAGTTTTGTTCTTTTGCACTATCAAGCCAATTAACATAATAGAAAGGGAAATTATGACAGATATTAAAAAATTACTTGGAGCTAAAATCAGCCAAATACGCAAAGAAAAAGGATTTTCACAAATTCAATTTGCTGAAATGTTAGGACTTTCTACTAATGCTCTAAGTATTATAGAAACTGGAAATGGATTTTTAACAGCTGAAACATTAGAAAAGATATTGGAAAAGTTAGAACTTGAACCTGATGAGTTATTTTCATTCGGCGGAATAAAATCTGACGAAGAACTGTATCAGAATATCTTAAAAAATTTAGAAACTATAAAATCAGATAGAACAAAACTTGCGGTTATTAGTAATATTTTAAAAACAATAATCTAACATTTTTCTTTGCATTTATTATTTTGAAGGTGTTTTGATACCTCGCCGCCTATAAACATTTCATCATTCGCCTGAGAATGCTCTCGTCTGAATTTATTTTGGCGGCAGTTTTTAGTACCGAGAAAATCTCACAACCGAAAACTTATTTCCACCACCAAGAAACCACATCACACAACGAGAGGGGCTGTATGGGGTGTAAAAACTCTTAATATAAGATATTCTTTATTAATTAGCATGTTAAAATAGAATATATTAAGGATAGGAGTGACGCTTTTGATAAAAAAAGTTCATATTGAAAACTATAAATGTTTTAAAAATTTTACATTAGAATTTAATGATAACGTAAATATCATTGTAGGGAATAATGAAGCGGGTAAAAGTACATTGTTTGAAGCAATCAATATTGCATTAACAGGTAAGCTACATGAAAAACCTATATTCTACGAACTTTCTCCCTATTTATTTAATACATCAGTTGTTAACGAATTTATAGAAAAAATTAAACAAGGAATAAAAACGGCTCCTCCTAAAATACTTATAGAAGTTTATTTTGATGAAACCTTTGATGCCGATTATAGCGGAACAAATAATAATTTTAATGAAAATTGTGCAGGAATAAAGGTCGCAATAGAACTTTATAATGAAGCATATTCTGATTTATATAAAGAATATATTAGGAATGTTGATGAACTCGAAACAATACCTATTGAATACTACACTGTTGACTGGAATTCTTTTGCTAATAAGCCAATCAAATCACTAAAATTACCAATTCGAGTTCAATTAATTAATAATTTAGAACAGAAGTATGGACAAGCGGCGACTAAATATATTGCATCTTCTATTGATTATAACCTTGATAAAGAACAAAGTTGTATGTTGGCTTTAAAGTATAGAAAGTTAAAAGAGGAATTTATAAGAGACCCTAAAATAGCACAACTTAATGAAAAATTTACAAGTGAAACTCTAAACATATCTGATAAAAAGGTTGAAATATCAATTGATGTGTCTGCTAAAAATAAATGGGATTCCACATTATCTTTATATGTTGATAATGTTCCTTACAATCAAATAGGAAAAGGAGAACAACATTCTATAAATACCAAAATGGCACTCAATGCTAATTCGGATAAAACTGATATTATTTTAATAGAAGAGCCTGAAACATGCTTATCGTTCTCTAATTTGAATAAATTAATACATGATATAAAAACTTTATGTTGTGGTAAACAATTATTTATTAATACACATAGTTCATTTATTATGAATAAAGGTGGCGTGGAAAATACCATACTACTAAATAGAGATGATTGTATAAAATTTTCTGAATTATCAAAGGATACCTATGAGTATTTTATGAAGTTGCCGGGCTATGATACATTGAGAATGATATTAGCAAAAAAATCTATTTTAGTTGAAGGTCCTTCTGATGAATTGATTGTTCAAAAAGCGTATTTTGACCAAAATAAAAAATTACCAATTGATGATGGTATAGATGTAATTTCTATTAAAGGGCTGTCTTTTTTACGTTTTTTAGAAATCGCGGAAGTTTTAAATAATAATGTTACAGTAGTTACTGATAACGACGGAAACTATCAAAAGCTTGAAGAAAAGTATTCAAAATATATTAATGGCGACTTTCCAAATATAAAAATTTGTTATTCACAAAACAATGAATTGAATACATTAGAACCACAAATGTATAATGCAGGTAATAATAAAACAATTCTAAAGACTTTATTTGGTAAAACGGATATGGACGACCAGTCTTTTAAAAATTATTTTACTTCTGAACACAGAAAGACAGAAGTTGCCTTGAAAATATTTAGTGCAGATAATATAACATTAGATTTTCCGGAATATATAAAACATGCAATTACAGAATAACTTTTTTATACATTCATTAGCTGGCTCTGGTAAGACAACACGTCTTGTTAAGTATGCTTTAAAATTTAATGATAAAAAAATTTTTATAATGACTTTTACAAATAAAAACTTAGATGAAATTAAAAATAAATTTTATGAGTTAAATGGTTTTATACCTATCAATGTAAAAATTACATCTTGGTTTTCTTTTTTATTAGATGAATGTTGTAGACCATATCAAAAGTGTATGGGAATTGAAGAACGAATTAATAATTTGCATTTTGTCACAGGTATTTCTACAAGATTTATAAAAAAAGCTGATATTCAAAAGTATTATTTTGATAAAAATAGAGCTATATATAGTGATAAAATTGCAGAATTTGCATTTAATTGTATGAATAAAACAAATAACGTTATTAAACGATTGGAAGCGGTATGTGACTATATTTTTATAGATGAAGCTCAAGATTTATCAGGGTTTGATTTTGAAATATTAAATAAGTTATTAGAAAGCAAACTAAAGTTAATTATAGTTGGAGATTCTAGGCAAAATACATTTAATACAAGCCCGACACAAAAAAATAAAAAATTTGCTAACAACATACATGAATGGTTTGTTCAAAAAAATAATGAAAAAAAAGGTATCTTGAAATTTTTGAGAAAATGTTGGCGTTGTAATTCAATTATCTGTAATTTTGCAGATGACTTATATCCTGATTTAGAGAAATCTATACCTAAAAATAATACAATAACTGGTCATGATGGCATATTTTATGTTAGAAAGAAATTCGCAAAACTATACTATGAACACTACAAACCATTAGTACTTATTAATGATATTAGAGCAAAGAAGAATGTACCCAATATGTCAACTCTTAATTTTGGGTTATCAAAGGGACTAACTGTGGATCGTGTATTAATCGTTCCAACAAAACCAATCAATGATTATTTACAAAAAGGAAAAACTTTAAATTCTAAAGATAGATTTTATATAGCAGTAACAAGAGCAAAGTATAGCGTTGCTTTTTTAATTGAAGATAACGTAGATTTTTCAAAATGGCATTTTAAATCTATTGAAGAATATCAACCATAATTATATGTAGCTCGGTGGCTCATAAGACGCTTTTTAGTTTTACTTCCTTGCTTGATATAATCATTGTTATTGGTATTTATAAATATTAATCAATAGTTGGTCAGTAATGGCTTTTAGTCTTGTTAGATTTTTTAAATTTATTGTTACCTGTCCTTTTAAAAACATAAGAGGATAAGTTACAATTTTAACAATTTGTGATTGAACTTGTTCTATAAACCTTTCATCAGTTTGCATTCCTCGTGTCCAAATATAATATTGTCCATGTGAAACTTGTGAATTTATATTATAATCACTATAAATAAGGTCTCTAAGTTCCACATCTAATCCGTATAACTTAGGTAGTTCGGAATACATTTTTTCCATATCCATAAAGAATGGTTTTCTTATTCGCTTATTGGTTCTGAAGAATTTATCTATTGTATTGAAATTATCAATAGTAACTTCATATTTTTTTAATTTTAATTGTTCTAAAACATATTCTTGATTTTGTTTTGATAAATGTTTATTAAAAATTTCTTTATGATAATTTATAGCCTCTTGTAGATTTAAGTTTAATGGATTACCAGTATCAATATCTTTTTTCCAGTTTTTAACCAGTATAAATGTATTTTTTAATTCCATTAATTCGCTATCAGAAATATATTCTTGTTGTTTGTCTAAGTGGGTGGTTAGATAACAAAATAAGACGACAGTTTCGATTGAACTTCTTAAAATTATTAGAATTTCATGTGTCGTTTGAGCTAATAACAATGCATTTATACATTCTAGATTGGAAATTATTTTTCTTAAAAGTATCGTACGCGGTTCACCAATTTGATAGCCAATTTCTTGATAAACATTAAAACAAGCTTCTATTAAGTTATTTAAGTTGAGAACTTTTACATATTCCATAATATTATTTTAATATAAAAACTTCGCTCTGCACCGCTCCTACAAACATACCTACAATAATTGTAGGTATAAATAAAATTTACATAAAAATTCAGGGTACTTGATTTTTATTTTTTACGGAGCATAATATAGATGTTGAGTGTATTTCCTCAACATGAAAATTAAATATCGCGGGATGGAGCAGTCTGGTAGCTCGTCGGGCTCATAACCCGAAGGTCGTTGGTTCAAATCCAGCTCCCGCAACCAATTGAATAGAGGGGATTTCAAGGATTTTGAAGTCCCCTTATTAAATATAAAAATACTTAAATAATTCAACTTTAATTCAACTATACATAATTATTTGGTATGCTAATATATAAATAGGTCGTAAAATATGAGCATAAAATACAAACTTCCTAATAAAATTGAAAATAATTATCAAAGTTTTTCTTCTTTAATTAATTTATATCAAGCATTGATAAAATTATTTGTGGAAGATGTATATATTGATTTTTCAAACACAAGCTATTTAGAAGCAAATTTATCAGCTTTAATGGGGGCTATATTTGATGATACTGAAGTGTTTGTAAATATAATTTTTGAAAATTTTCAACCACGAGTACAGACCATATTACAAAAAAATGATTTTTTAAGCAATTATGGATACCCTAAATTAGATGATTATTATTCAACAACTATTAAATATAAGAAATTTAAAGCAACTGATAATCAGTCATTTTATCAATATATAAATGATGAATTATTAACAAAACATGACTTTCCTAAAATGTCAGAAAGTTTTAGAAAAGATTTTGTCAAAAGTTTATTGGAAATTTTTGTTAATGCTAAAATCCATGCTGATTGTGATTATGTTTATACTTGTGGACAGTATTTTCCTAATAAAAAAGACTTATATTTTACAATAGTAAATACTGGAACTACAATTAAACAAAATGTGTGCAATTACTTTAATAGAAATGATATAAGTGCAATACGAGCAATACAATGGGCAGTAAAAAAAGATACTACCACAAAACAAGGTATATCAGGTGGACTAGGTTTTGAAACCGTAAGAAGATTTATAAGCCAAAATAAAGGAACATTGCAGGTAATATCAGATAATGGTTATTGGTATGAAAATGTTTATGATAAAATTAATGTGAAAGAATTTGATAATTCATTCCTTGGAACTATTGTCAATTTGAAAATCAAAATGGATGACACTCAAGATTATATGACAGAGGATGAACAAATTGACGAGCTATTTTTATAGGAGAAAAAATGTCAAACAATGAGATAAAAATTAATATTTATAATGAAGTTGGTGGAAGTGCTGCGGTGTCAGATACTGACGGACAAAAAGTTTTTGAGAAGATAAATAAAGCACTAAAAGCCGGAAATTCCGTTTTATTAGATTTTGTAAATATTGACATGGTTATTTCTGCTTTTTTAAATACAGCAGTAGGTCAATTATATAAAGAAAATTATAGTGTTGAATTTTTGCGTAGCAATGTTAAAACAACAAATATGAAAAAAGATGATTGGGATATCCTTGCAACTGTTTTAAAGAGAGCTAAAGAATATTATCAAAATCCTGAATATAGAGAAAAGTTAGATGAAGCATTAAAAGAGGAATTAGACAATGGTTAGTGTTTATGATTTAAAAACATATAAACCAAAATCTACTGATAAATTTCTCTTTGATACAAATATTTTAGTCTTTTTATACAATAGTTTAAATCCTGATTTAAATGAAACCAAATCAGAAGTTTATAGTAATTTTATGGCTGAAATAGTGAAGTCTGGAGCTACTATATATTTAACATCATTAAATTTAGCAGAATTTGTTAATGTCCTTATTTCGAGAGAATACAATATAAAAAAGCAAGGTAAAGATGACAGTTACCAAAAGAAAAGAGATTTTAGAAATTCTGATGACTATACATATGCCATAGAACAAATAAAGCCTATCATAAGACGCATGTTAAGTACTTTTACAAAATTAAGTGATAATTTTGAAGAATTGGCTATTGAAAATTTAACTAATGATATTAAGATAGATTTTAACGATGAGTATTTTAATTATCTATGTAATTACAATGATATAAAAATAATTACTGATGATGTAGACTATTCTTTGTTAAATTCGCCTTTAGAAGTTATTACTGCTAATAAAAAAATGTTAATTTAGTATAACCTGTTTTTGTTTGTTTTGATTTAGTAAAATATTTTCAAGTTTATCACTGGCTTTTTTGTCTGCCTCATGTAGTATATGTGTATATATGTTTGTTGTTGTACTTATATTTGCGTGTCCTAGTCTTTTACTGACAGTTGCACAATCCAGACCGCTTAATATCAGCATACTTGCTTGTGAATGTCTGAAAGCGTGAGGATTTATATGTGGTAATAACGGCAATTTGTTTGTTTTAGGTCTGTCTTTGTTCTCTTTTTCAATAATATTGTTATATTTCGTTCTAAAACTTGAACAATAATCGGTTAATGTATCAGGGTGCATCGGTTTACCGTTTTCTTGAACAAGTATAAACCCTGTATCAGTCCAAGCCGTACCGAGTGCAAGTCTTTTTGTATTATATTCTTTTTTGTATACTCTTAATAGTTCCATAACCTTTGCCGGAACGCTAATACTTCTTTTTGATTGTTCGGTTTTAGGTGTATCTTGATATATCCCCCTGTCTTTTGAATATAAAGAAGTACGCTTAATATTTATCAGATTATTTTTAAAATCTATATCGCTCCATTGTAAACCCATAATTTCCCCCCTGCGACAACCTGTAAATATAAGCAAATTCAATGCAACTTGCTTTTTTAAAGGTTCTTGCAAAGAATAAAATAAAATGCGTTCAATATCTTCTATTTCAATATAATTTGCCTCTTTTCGTTCATTCTTTGGTGGTGTGGCTTTAGAGGCTGCATTATAAGGCACAAGCAATTCTTTTTCTGCCTCTGCAAGTATAGTTCTTATAAGTCTATGATGTTCTATAATTGTTTTACTGCTTAATTTACCGCCAGTTGCTTTGTTTATACCGTCTTTTGATAATTGGTCATAGAAAGCGTTTAAATGTTGAGGTTTTAAATCGCATAACTTATAATGTCCGATTACAGGTTTTATTCGTTCCAATAGTTCTTTGTATCGTACTATTGTTCTATGTTTTACCCCAATGCGTTCTTTTAAATCAATAACATAATTTGCATATCGTTCAAAAGTTTGCTTGTTATCGGCAACAAAACCTTTTTTACATTCATTTTCAAAAAGTGTAGCTGCTTTTTGCAATTCTGCTTGTATTTTCTTTTCGCTCCACTTTTCATCAAAGAAAAATGTCATTGTATAAGGTTTTAACTGCTTGCCGTTTGTATCTCTGCCTTTGTGAACTCTGATACAGTATGAGATAATTTTACCGTCTTTGTTTTTTCTTGGTTGAATGTTTGCCATTTTCGTTACTCCTTTTTGGTATATGTTGTTCTTTTATGTCTTTGAGCATATTTATAAAATCATGTTGTATTCTAAATAGCATAAATTCAGCCTCTTTATCGTCATTATACGGATTTTCTTCATAATATTTAATTTCATTTTCTTCTATACCAATAATATCGAAATACTTTGATGTGTCATAGGTGTTATATTCTAAATATTCAACAATTTTTGCTAATAAAACAACGAAAGCCCCATTTTTATATGTCAACATTTCGTTTAAAATTTTTATAGGGATATTTTTAGAGTTTGGATTATACATTTCAGAAACTTTTACAATGTCTGATATAAGTTTAATTGTTTTATCGGTAAGTCCTAAATCTGTACCTAATTTAAAATTTTCATTTTTTATGCTTGCTTTTTCATTTATTAAGTAATCAGCAGGGATATTAAAAAATTTGCTATATTGTTGTAATTCTGTATAAGAAGGGAATTTTTTACCATTTTCTAAATTAGAAATTTGAGTTTTAGAGATTTTTAATGCTTTTGCAAGCATATCCTGCGTATAATCTCTTTCAATACTACTTTTACTCTCTCTCAATGCCTTAAAACGACTACATAGTTTAAAATTTTTATTTTTCTTTTGCATTTTATATACCTTATTTGTTACTAAATCAGGAATTTTATATAATAAATTCCTAATATGTTATCAATATAACATAAATTGCTCTAATTTCAAGTGTTTTACAGTAATATAAAATAGAATTTGTTACATTTAGTAATTTTCAATAACAAAAACAAAAGGAGGAAAAATGTTGGAAAATCTAAAAACACCCAAAATGGCAACTGTAAATGAGGTAGCAGAAATAACAGGGCTTGCAAGACATTATGTAAGGCAATTAGCCTTGCAAAATAAAGTAAGCCATGTAAGAGCAGGAAAAAAGATTTTAATTAATGTTGAAAAATTAATAGAATTTCTTAATGCCGGTGAAAGCGTGCAACAGGAACGATAACCATACAAAACAAAAATTGAGGCATATTATGATAATACAAAATTTTACAAGAAATGACTTTATAAAAAGCGGTATATCGGATTTAACCTTAAATGAATATATAAATAATGGGTATTTATTAGAAACTCCTGATTGTTGGCAATTAAAATATCCTGAATTATACAAAAATAAGCCTACTGATTATTACAATATGAGGCTAAAAAATCCTACTGAAAATAAAAAATATATAAAACCAAAAGAATTGTGTTCAAGATTATTTAGACCGCTTGCATTAAGTCCAAATATCATAAGTAATAGGAATGAATATATAATTATTACAGAGGGGGAAAAGAAAGCAATAAAAGCCGTTCAAGAGGGTTTTAATTGCCTTGCTCTTTCAGGTGTGTGGGCTTGGAAAAGGACACCTAAAGACGATGAAACTGAAATTAATGCAGATATTATACCTGATATAGTAAATTTGGATTTAAAAAATAAAACGATTTATTTATGTTACGACAATGACATGTGGTCTAAACCTCAAGTAAAACAAGCATTATATCATTTTTCTGCATATTTAATTGCAGAAAAGCAAGCAATAGTAAAAATAATAAAATTGCCTGAAATTGATGATAAAATTGGGCTTGACGATTATTTAATAAAATATGATAAAAATAATTTCCAAGAATTATTAAATAATGCAAAAACACTTGATTTGAGTGTAATTCAGAATATATTATCAGATAAAATTGATAGTAATGAGAATTTTCCTATTGATATTTTTCCTGCAAATATAAAAAATATCATAATTGATTTACATAAAAGACTTGACGCCCCTTTAGAGTATATTGCATGTGTATTTTTAGTAACTGTGAGTATGTTAATGGATTATAGATTTTATATAAATGCAAATCCGGCAAGTAATTTTATAGAATACCCTATTTTATGGCTTGCATTAGTTGGTAAACCCTCTCAAAAAAAGACACCATGCCTGAAAATTGGCAAAAAAATTTTAGATAATTTTGAGGCTATATTACTTGAAAAATATGAAATACAATTAGAACAGTATAAAAAAGATTATATTCAATATAAAGCAGAATTAGAGGCATATAAACAGTTTATAAAGCAGGGGAAGAATGCAGAAATACCAAAAGAGCCAAGAAAACCTTTAAAACCGCGTATTACAACACAAAATGCAACAGTAGAGGCTTTATGCATGGCTATTAATTCAAATAAAGATATTATGCTGGGAATTGGAATTTTTACTGACGAATTAGCACATTTATTTAAAAGTTTTAATCAATATAAAGGTGGTGGCGGAAATGATAAAGAGTATTTTTTACAGGCATGGTGCAAAGATAGACAAAACATAATAAGAAAAAGTACTGATGAAGATTTTATAGTAGAGGCAAGTCATAATATTATTGGGGGTATTCAGCCAAAAGTTCTTGATGAAACATTATTTAAAAAAGGCATAGAGAGTACAGACGGAATGCTTGAACGCTGGTTATTTTGTTGTACTGGTTATGAAGAAACAGGAATATTACCGGATTTTAAAGAAAAATATGATATTTCAGTATTAAAAAATTGTTGTGAAAAAATTTTTAAATACAAAATTAATAACACTCCTAAAGGGTATAAGTTTGATGACAACGCACTTATTCAATTCAAAACATTTTTTAAAGAAATCTCTGATTTAAAAAAATCTAATAGTATTTCTAATTTAATAGCAAGTTATATGTCAAAACAAATAAGTTATGTAGCAAGATTTTCATTAGTTTTACATTGTATAAAAAATATAGAAAAAGATGAAATTTCTATAAATACACTTAATAATGCAATAGAATTAAGCAAGTATTTTATTTATTGTTTTCATAAACTTTTAAATGAAAGAATTACTATAAATCCTCTTGAAGATTACACTTTAAATCTTTTAAGAATAAAAAATATAAAAACTATTTCCCCTACGGAATTATACAAGAAAAATATAAGTTGTTTCAGAACTCTTGAAATGGCAAAAATTGCACTTGAAAATCTTGCAAGTAAAGGCTATGGGAGGATTTGTAAAAGCGGTACTAGGGGTTATAAATTCATATTTTATGGATAAATATACCTTTTATACATTTTAAGGCTAAACATCACTAGTAACACACAAATTATAAAAATGCACATTAAAGACTGATAATACCTTATATACCTTTAGGAAACTTAAAAATGATTACTGATATTTTAAATAAATTTGATGAAATAATAAAAAATACATCCACTATAAACCGCAAAATAATAATTTTAATTCTGAAAATTATATTGTCATTAGCCATTATGAAATTGACGCTATAAAACGGCTTTTAATAGTTGGAAATAATAAATATAATATTCCAGTATTCTTTAACATAAATAATGCTCTTGCAGGGGATTATAAAACTTTAGATTATATATTTACTTATTTTGGGTTTAATATAAGTAATTATCTTAAAAAAGAGTATAAAAGCAGTAATAATACTAATAATACTACTCTTTTATAAAAGACTGTCTATATAAGGATAAAAGGCACAAAAGATACAAAAAGTATAAAAATGGAGGGAAAAATAAAATGCCAAAATCAGACGGTTATAAAAATCTAATTCCGGCTAATAAACGAAGCAAGGACGAAGTTAGGATAATAGGCCAAAAAGGCGGAATAAAATCAGGGGAGGTGCGTAGAATGCGTAAGACATTAAAAGAACAATTATTATTGTTACTTTCAGAAAATGATATACAGGAAAATATATGCTTATCGCTTATTGATAAGGCTTTAGAGGGTGATACAAAGGCATTTCAAATTATAAGAGATACGATAGGGGAAAAACCGATAGAGCAATTATGTATGACAACTACAAATATTAACCTGCAAAAATCCTATGAAGAAGTAAAAGCCTTAATGGAGGCTCAAAAACAAAAAGCAATAGAAGAAAACAGGCATGAGATACCCCTAATTGACTATAAAGAAGTTTAAACCCTCCCCCCCCCCGACCATTAAAAAGTAGAAAAATTAAGCCTCTATATATGGACAGTACCCCTAAAAAATTTTTGGATTTTTAAGGCACTATTTTTCATCTATCCATCTATAACCGATTTTTTGCAATAATGAACTATAAAATAATAAATCATGCATACCTATTTTCGGCACATGATAACCTCCTACGAAAGAGTTTAGCATAGGATATATTTTTGTTTCGCACGTTAACTTATTTTCGCATTGTAATTCGTGTTTATAACCTAACAAACGCTTTGTAGATATGACATTACATGATTTAAATATTTTTCTTAATTTTTCAAGGTCTTTTCCTGCAAATCTTCCATGTACTCTGTTATTCATTGTAAAATTATCATACATAGAGTTATAAGTATTTGCCTCAATATTATAATTGTTTTCTAATGGAACTGTCATTATAACATCATTAAATTTAACACCTAATTCGCTAAATGTTACTAAATTACTTGCTCTATATATTACATTGTTATAAATGCTCATATACATAGTTTTATCATCGGGAAAATAGAATAAAACTAAATGTATATATGAACTATGTTCATAATCTACTACGCAATTTCTTTGAAATTCATCACAAGCGAATTTTGTTCTTGAGGCTACACCTGAATATTTTGCTTTTTCATTGTCATTCATTAATTTATCAATAGCAGTTAAATGTTGCTTTGTAAGTTCAAGAAAAGGGGCTTTTTCTTGTGCAAAAGCACAACTATTTATAACAAAATATATTATTATAAGGGTTAAAAACTTTTTCATAAAACCTCCTTGATTTGTTTTAATTGCTTATTACCTAAAACAAGGACTATTTATAAAATAATCAATGTTTATTATTTATCAAATTACATCAAAAAACGATTATTTGCAAATCGTATAACCTTTAGCAATGTTTATGAGCGAGTAGTAGCAAATAACATGTATAAAGGGGTTGAAAATGGAATTAAAAAAGCGATTAGGAAAAAGAATACAGGAATTGCGACTTAAAAACGGTTTAAAGCAGTCTGAACTTGCCGAAAAGGTCGGAATTGCAACAAAACATCAAAGTTGTATTGAAACAGGCAAAAATTATCCCTCTGCCGAACTGGTTGAAAATTATGCTAAAGTATTTAATATTGATGTAGCCGAAGTTTTAGCAATAGAACATATAAAAACTCGTAAAGAACTGGCATGCGAAGTAAATAAACTTATTAAAAATGCTAATGATAATGAAATGATTACAATATATAGGGTATTAAATGGAATTTTAAATCATTAGACTAATTTTCAATATTTGTATTTTCAACATAGTTCTTCAAATATTCAGAATAATTTTCTAATTTAGTTATTTCTTCTAATCTCTGCATTGTTTCTCTTGAATATTTCATTGAATTATTTTTAATTAGAAAAGTTACAAAAATTGCACAAGTCAATATTGTAGAAGTTGCTACAAATCCCCCTTTTATTGTAAGAAAATTTTCTAATAATATTTGCGGAAATGCTTGAATTGTAATATATGTATCAGTAGGTAATACCAATAATGGAATGGATATACAAGTTATAATCAAAAACAAAGAAATATAAATAGAATTTGCAATTATTTTTGATGATTGTGGATTACTTGAAAGTCTGTTGTATAAATGTGCTACTTTTTCTTGGTGTAAGTAAACTTCTGCTAATATTTCGTTAATTTTTTCTTTTTCTTCTATTATGTTCTCTTCTAATTTTGCATTATATATTCGTAAAGGTTTCATTTTAGGAATAGAAATATATGTTTTTGCTTTAGCTAATTCTGGAGTTATACCTGCAATTTGTTGTAATGATTTGGAAAGTGAACCTAAAGGGTTATTACTTAATAAAGAATTTATACGATTTATCCCTAAATTTTTTAATGAATTATTTATATCATTCATTTTCATGGCTGCCTCCTAATAATTTTTCTTGTTGTTCTTTTATGGCAACTAAAACTTCTGATTTTTGGTCAAATTCTGAAAACTTATACTCATTATATATAATTTCAGGTGATTTGTACAAAATATTTTTATCATCATAAGAGTTATCTTCCATTTTTTCAAATGCCTTTTCTCTTATTCTTGTATTATACCAATTAAAATACCTATCTTTTAACCTCATTTTTAAATTATTAGCAGTTACAATACAATCTTCAATTAAAATTTTATTTTCATTAAATTGTTGTTCATTATTTATAATTTTGGTAATAATAAATGCACCCAATAACCCAACAAATGCAGCCGTTGATTGTGCCAATGAACTATAAAAAACATTCCAGTCTGACATGCAAGCCTCCTAATACAATAATATCATAAAAATTTAGCTTTATAGTTCTGAGTTCAACAAAAATTCAACTTTTTTATAAAAATTCAACAAAAATCATTAAAAATTACAAAAAGTAAAATAGTTAAAATATTGATTATATTTAAGGTAATAAGAAATTGTAAAAGTTATAAAAAGTAAATTTCACAACTCATAACCCGAAGGTCGTTGGTTCAAATCCAGCTCCCGCAACCATTTATTTTAAAGGGTTTTAGCCGATTAGCTGAGCCCTTTTTTAGTGCTAAAATAAGCAAAAGTTGCAAAAAAGTTGCATTTTTATTTTTGAACTGCAATTCATTTTAGTTTTATTTGTACGATGAGTTTTAAAGCTTGTGAAATTATTTTTGTAAGTATTTATACTCTACAAGTTAAAAATGACGGCAGGAGACACCGTAACTACTTCTTTTTAGACCATAATAAAATGATGTGGAAAGACTTTAAAATAAAATACTCGCCTTATTCAAGCGAGTATAAATATTATTGCAATCTACAATAATCTTATTAAGTTCCAAATTTTCTAATTTCTTCTTGTGGTTCAATAGATTGATTTACAATGTTATTCAACAAATTTACGCACTTATCATTAACTTCCGGCAACAAATGTGTATATAAATCCATTGTCATAGTTATTGATGAGTGTCCGAGCTGGTGTTGAACATATTTCATCGGGGCACCGTTTACAAGAAGTAAACTTGCGTATGTGTGCCTAAGGTCATGAAATCTTATCTGCTCAATACCTGCTCTATTTAAGGCAGGTATGAATCTGCGCTTCATCATATTTTCTGCACTTTGATAATTACCCTCATTATTTGGAAAGACTAATTTATTTTCACTAACAGGGCAAGCAATACGCCATTCTCTCAAAACTTTTGCCAATTCATCAGACATATCAACTACTCTTATTTTGCCTGTCTTTGGTGTCCCGAGTCGTCCGTGGGTGTAGTTTTTATCAACAGTAATTTTCTTTGTAATCCAATTTATTGAATCCCAAGTTAAAGCCATTAATTCGCCTTGTCTCATGCCGGTAAATATGGCAGTAAATAAAAGAGGATAAAAATCAGGATAAATCTTTTTAGTTTTAGAAAGTAGTGCTTGAACTTCTTCTGTACATAAAGCACGAATCTTTTTATTTTTGACTTCTTTGAGTGATTTTATACGAGCAAGCGGGTTTCTTACCGCAATATCGCTATCAATCATAAAATTATAAATCGCACTTATGAATTTAATATATTTATTTACAGTAGCATTTACTCTGCCTTTGTCCTGCATATATTTCATAAATTCTTTAATAAGAATAGGGCTGATTTCATTTATGTTTAAGTCTCCAAAGAATGGAACAATTATATTGTTTAAGTAACCTTGATAAGTTTGATAGGTTGAGGGCTTGCAGTTTGTACTTGCATGAAGCCTTAAATAAAGGTCGCCAGCTTCTTTTATTGTTGTCTTTTTGTTTATGGGATTAATACCTTTATTCAATTCTTCAACGCGTTTTGCCTGTGCCCTTTCGGCTTCTGCTTTGGTTTTAAAACCTTTTTTGGTTTTTCTTTTGCCTTTCAGGTCTTTGTAATCAAATTCCCATTTGCCTGTTTTCGGGTCTTTTCTTATTGAATCAATCATATTGTCAAACTTTCTTTTAATTTTAATTTTAATTTAACGTGTTTTAGTGGATTTGTAAGCCCCTTTGCTAACTTTTGCTAATTAGACTTTGTGTCTCTGTGCCCCTTTTGGGGCGAGCACTGTACCATTGAGGCGGCACGGTGCTCACAGTGCTATAAAAATGGAATTATTCAGGTATGATAGTATTTTTCTTGATGTACTCATTTAATATTTCATCAGTAAACAATACTCTTGAGCCAATTTTGACATGTTCAATTTTTCGTTGATGAATCCACCTGTAAAGAGTACTTTCTGAAATATGCAGCATAATAGCTGCTTCAAATACTGGATAAAGTTTATTCATCTTTACCCCCTTTATCATCAACATATTCGTTATAAGCATTGATTTGCGTTTCTATATCTCTATTCATAACTTTTTCAATTGCCTGCATTTCTGATATTGATTTGTTTTTATTGACAAGTGAAAAAGCATAAAGATAACCATTACCGCTTGTTGCTTTACGGCGTGTAATCTGAACTTCATCAGCAAAGTTAGCACTTATGTTTTTTAAATGAGTTGTTAGTGCTCTTGGGTTTGAATATAAACTACTAAAGTATTTTTCTTGTTTAATAAGTAATGATTCATTTTGAAATTCTTCTAACAAATCTCCGGTAGTGAAAAATTTGTCTAAATTGTATTTTTTACTTACAAAGTTCATTAGAATTATGTAAACAATATCATCTCTTATAGCAAAATCTTTTTGTTGTTTTGTTAATGCAACAAACATTTCTTCGATAGATTTTATTTCTTCATCATTTGAAGCAATTTTAAATGCAAATTCAGCAAAGTCAGCCATACGAAATTTTGTTTTAAAAATTTTATCTTTGTTATTTTTTAAGTTACGAATAATGATTTGTAGTTGAGAAATAACGTAACTCATTATTTCATCTCGCCTTTTATTTGCATTTGCTTTAAGTCTATTTTCACTTTCAAATGATTCGAATCTTTTTATGAAAATACATATCAATCTGTCAGACACATCATCTCTTGTGAAATGAGGTTTTCGTGAAGTTAATGCAACAAAGCATTTTGCCGTGTAATCAACCTGCTTATTTGTTGTGTATAAATCACGTATTTTAATGACTTGTCCCGTAGCGATTCTTGCCAAAGTGTCATTTATCTGTGTTGTAGGTGAGTCTAAGTTATCAATTACAACAAAATAGTTATTTGTAATAAGTGTTGTAAGGTTTTTATTGTCCGAAGATATTGAAGTTACATCAAATTTTTCACCCATTAATATTTGCCCTGAACGTCTCAAAAAAGAAGTTTTTCCACTGCCTTTTTCCCCAATAAGAACAAATATAGGCTTTGTAGGCATAATTGACTCAAAAAAGAGGCTATAAAACCATATCTCAGTAAGTTTGAATATATCTATGTTGTATTCATTAGACTCTAAATTTAAGTTTTTAATAAGATATTCTGAAAGATAGTTCTTATTTTGGTCAAAATCAACCAGCGTAAAAGGTGTATAGTCATTTAATTCTTCGAACAAAACACCATCATCACCATTTTTTATTGTTGTTATAGAGTTTTCGGTTATTTTTAATATTGAATTTGAAGCATTATAGACATAAAGTACGTAATTTTTGCTATCAAAGAATGCGAATTTATGTATATCGACATCTTCAGCATGTTCAGAGCAATAGACATACAGTTCTTCCTTAATATACTTAAAGAGTGTTTCAGAGGCATTAATTCCCCATTTTGTCAGGAGGTTTTTAAATTCTCTTGAATCATCTGAAAGAATTATTAACTGTTTTTCATCTTTTAAAAATAGGTAGAGTCTGCAATTAGACCTAAATACTTTACCAGAATCTTTGATAACAGATTTTATTAATTCAGCAACCGCTTCTTTTAAGGCTAGTCCTCTTTTATGTTTAATTTGTAAAGCCCTCACTCTATCTTTAACCGTGTAAGCCATTGCAACAAGTTTACAATTTTCATTACACAATGTATTTGCAATTGCAATATTTAAATTTTTTCCTTGCATAATAGAACAGCCTGCAATTTCTTCACTTTTATATGTACTTTTTACAGCACTGATTCTATCGTTAATTTCTTCATCAAGATTATGTTTCGCAATTGATTTTATTAAATTTATTGTTTCATCCTCTGATACTTTACAAATTTTCTTTAAAATTCCCGCAATAGCCATCGTTAAATAATGACGATTACCTTTTTTCCATTCAAAAAAAGCTTTTCTAACACATTCAGGGTATATGCTAAGCTCTTTGAGTATTAGTAACATTGCGTCATTTTGACGCATAGCTTGATGAATTGCTTCTAAAGGATTTTTAATAAGCTTCATCTTTTTACCTTTAACAAAAGTATTTTTCTTTTCTGCTAAGTAGCTCTCATTTTGAGTATTTTCATTTTTAAACATTCCAAAGAACGGCAGGAATATGGCATTGCCCTTGTCCCCCTTTGGAAAGACTTCAATTACACCATTTGAAATTGGACGGTCTGTTACACTATTTATAACATCTTGAAGTATATTTTTTATAAAACTTCTTTCTTGTGGTATCAAAAATGGTACCCAAACATGAAACCCCTTCGATTTAGATGTTTCAATAAGAGCTATAAGTCTATAATCTTCATGAAACTTATCATGCAAGCTTAAAGCTATTTTGTATTTTTCTTCATGTGATATATCTGGCAAATCAATATCTATAACACCAAATGAAACTTTATCTTCTTGCCCTAAAATCTCAGGAGTAACACCTAATCTTGTTTGTCCTAATAAGTGTTGAATTGTTAATTTGTTAAAATTTTCTTTGGTTACATTTTTAACCGTTTTAATTGTCTCGGCGCCCTCTGGTTTAATAATCACTTTTGAAGCAATACTTAACGCCAAGAGAAGTTTATTGTATTCTTTCATAAGAATATTCTCCTTTTCTTAACTATGTACCTACAATAAAAGCGGTTAATTCGGTTAATAAAAATTTTAAAAGTTTTTTTATTTTATTATTTCTTTTTGTTATATTTTTATTTTTATTTTTATTTTTTTTATAAAAAACTTAATAACTTTATTAACCGTATTAACCGATAACTAGCGATTTAGATTCGCAATTTAGGCAAATTGTATATTGTGAGCCTTTTCTTAATCGTCATATATTTCCTCCGAAGGTTTAATATCACCTTTTATATTAAGGTTGAAAAAATATATTCGATTTGGTAGAATATATTTATGAAAGAAACAAAGAGTAAAAAAGAATTAGTAAAAGCACAGTGTGAAGCATTGTCGGAGTTTTTTGAAAATTGGTATTTTAGCAAATTAAAAGAAATAACAATTGATAGAAACTTAATCGGTCCGCCTGAAAATATGCTTGAAAGACTTGCTATAAGCGAAAATGAATTTTATAACATATATATAGAACCATATAAAAACCTCTCTGAACAAGATTTAAATACAGTTTTTAAAATTTTAGCTCCAGAATTAATTGAAACATATACGGGAATAGTTTTTGATATGAACCAAACTCTACCCTTTAATGGTGAATTGAAATTAAAATATGATTTATCATCTGTGCGTAAAGAAAATGCTCTTAATTGGTTATTATTTCAGGTTGATTTACTTGGTATTTTTAAGCTTTCAAAAGAATTAGATAAACATTTGTTAGTGCCGTATCATCAATGTTATTACTGTGGTAAACCAAATTATTATACTAGTAATGGCAGAAATAAAAAATTCAATTTAAAAGAAGTTTTCTGCCATAAAAATAATTGTCAAAAAGGTTCAAATCCTGAAAAACATGATAATTGCTGTTACGCAAAATGGACACGCAGGCGCAAATCTTTAGAAAAAGCACTAATAAATGCCAAAAATTTAGCGGCAGATATTATTGAAAATTATGAAGGTAACAATGCGAGCGATGAACAAAAAGAAATTTTAGATAATAAACTTAATAAGATTTTTATTTCTTTTTGTGAGAAACAATATCAAGAAAATTTAAAAATTGATTATACAATACAAACAGTAGACACAAGAGCTATTAACTTGAAGGAACATAATTTGTAATTAATCATCTTTTTTCCATAATGTACCAACCACAAGCTAAAATTTTTTAAAAAATACTATAAATAAATCGGTCTTTTTATTTATGTACAACAGAAACAATAATTTTAAGGGACGCAGAAACTAAATGTGATACTATTCTTTTATTCTAAAAGTATAATCCCCTTGTGATAACGACTGCATACCTAATAATTCTATGGTATTTCCTTTCATATCAGTTATTTCAATAATTACCGATATACAATTAGGCTCACCCTCTAAAACTTCGTTGTTTTTTATATAATTATCCTTTTTAACTTCGACTTGCTTGATTTTTATGCTTTTAACTTTAATGCCCTTGTAGTATTCATGCGACATTAACATTTCAATATTAGGATTTATTTCTAATGTTGTATGTATAACGGTGTCCTTAGTTTTTGCTTGCGGAGTGGTAAGAATCAAAATTACTTGATATAAATCAGAAATATTTGAGCCACTTTTGATATCATACCAATCATAATATTTTTTTCTCTTTATAACCTTTTGATTTTTAGGGTCAAATAATTTAACTTCACTAAGATTAAATTTTTGTGTATTACCATTTATAACAAAAATATTTCTGTATTCTAGTCCATTATCAGCAGGTGATTTTGTTTCTATGGAATAAATATTTTTACCCTCAATCTTTATACTATCCTTGTCAAAATATGTTGTACTATCTGGGATTTGTACCCAATCAGCAGCAAATACGGACACAGATGTTAAAAATAAAAATAGAAAATAGATATAAAATTTTTTCATTTTAAAACTAATACCTCAACTTGTTATTGATATTGTTTAAATTATTATTTATGTTGTATAGGTTGTTATTCATTTGTATTTGGTTTACTGCATTTATTGAATTTTGTATTGCTTGCTGTCTTAGCATATTTTCTTGAATTTCAAGGTGCCTATCTTGTGCAGTTTTATTAATTTCTCTATTAGTTAAATTTATAAGACAAGCATTTTGTTCAGAAGCAGGATATGACATACAGACATCATAACTGTTTTTAAATTCAGCCTTTCTGGCGAGCCAATAATTTGTAAAAGGTACAACTTCTGCATACCACTTTTTGCTCATATTATTAATCATATTTTGAGGTATTGGTTCAATTCGGGCATTTATCGGAGCAATCTGTTTCCAATGAATTTCAAACTTATCTTGAATTTTTTCTGGCAATATGAATTTTACTCTAGGAATTTCTATTGTACTTTCTTCCTTGTTGTATTTAATTTCTAGTTTTACTTTTGTGCCTTCTTCACCACGAATTAAATTGGTAACTTGATTAATATCAAGTTTTTTAACCTTCTGGTCATTTACAGAAATAATTTCAGCACCCTCAGGTAATCCATATTTTGAAGCCATAGAATTTGGAAGCGTTTTAAAAACAAAAACTTTTTTATTATATGGGTCTTTCACAAGATTTGCACCTATGCCGCAAATAGAAGTTTGTGCAAGAACATATGCTTGTAAAATTAGAACTATTAATACTGAAAGAAATAATATCTTTTTCATAATCTACCTTTCTTAACCACGCATAGTATTAGTCTTTAAAATCTTTATTTACAAAAGATTAACACATATAAACGCACGGCAGTTTGTTCCATTGATTTCATATTAACACGAAAATATGCGTATGAGTAAGAAAGACTTACAAAAATTTGGAAAGAGATTGAAATCGTTAAGGATAGATAGAGACTTAACTCAATTAGAGCTGGCTGAAATTCTTGACATGTCACCTAATTTTATTGGAATGATTGAAAGAGGCGAAAGAAATACAACAGTTGAAAATGTATTCAAAATCGCAAGAGCTTTGAATGTTAAACCTTCTAATCTCTTTGAGGAGCTTTAAGGTAAAATTAACGCGTTGTTTTTGCAAAAATAAATTTTGCTTTCTTATGTTTATACGCGTATAACTAGCTGTTTTGCAGATTCAATAGGGACGCAGTAACTAATTATTTTATGCTATCATTAACTTATGGATATTTTAATCGTTGGAAATGGTTTTGATTTAGCGCATGGTCTAAAAACTTCTTATAGAGATTTTTTGAGTTACTGTCATGAAAAACTTTATAAGCCACGAATGACATATCCACCGTCAGATCCATATTATCAAAATTTATGGGTGAAGCATTTTATAAATGTTCAAAGAAATATGGGTGATACTTGGATTGATGTAGAAAAAGAAATTTTTAGAGTTATTAAACTAGTTAAGAATTTAAGTATTCTAAAAAATACAACTCACCCCAAAATAAAACCACAGGTTTTTACTATTGATTTTAATAATAATGTCTTTGCGTTTGATAATATTTCAAACCATTTAGAAGAATCTTTTGGAACTAATACTCCAAATGGTAAAGGGTATATTAGAATATATCCAGATAACAATATAACATACTGTGTTTATATAGCTAATTCAAAAGGGTTCATTAATTTTTTGTATGACCAATTAAGAGATTTTTCAAAGCTTTTTGAAAATTATTTACTTAATGAAGTTTTAGCCAATATGAATCAAGATTCTCCTTACAAATTATCTCTTAAAACGATTGGTGTAAAACCAAATAATAAGGATGTTTATTTATTAAGTTTTAATTACACGGATACTTGTGAACGATTATATAGCTATAAATTTAATACTTATTGTAATATAGAAAAATTTGAACCAATTTTTGTACATGGTAAGGCTGGTCAATGTGAAAATTGTAATTTAATATTGGGTACTCACAGTTTTGAAAATGTAAGTTCAACAAATCCTAGTTTAAGTATCTCGTATGACTTTAATATTTTTAAAAAACACAACCAAAGACATAAATATAGTACTATTGATAAATATCAGGATTTATTGCAAAAACTAAATCCTTTAGATAAAAGAAAAAAAGTCAAACCTGTTTTTCATATTATCGGACACTCTCTTGATGAAACTGACCGCGAAATATTGCGACATATTTTAAATGTAAATAAAGATTCTATTATCAATGTTTACTATCACGATGAAGAAGCCCAAACTAGATTAATCAACAGAATAAATGATATTATTGGAGAAGAAGAAGTTATGGCAAGAGTTAGATTTATTTATCAACATGATAATGAGAAAGGGATATTGATTCCTAAAGATACAGAGAATTAACTTTAGAGACACAGTAACTAATTGTTCAGAATGTTCTCAACTTCATTAATTATATTAACAATTTTGCGCAGGACAAAGTAATAATCAATATTGTCTTTTAATTGTAATTCTTCATCTATCACACAAGAATCAGAAGCTAATGCACTAAGCCTAGCCAAACATTTAGTCTCTAGTAATAGGTGTCCTACTTGATTTAATTTCTCTTGTTCCATATCAACCACTCCTTTTTATCCATTATGTCGTAAAAGGAGGATAATTTAAGCTAGTGAAAATTTTTGTTGCAAAAGTTAGAATTGTTTGATTGTTGAATCTCTTGTTTTAAATTTTTCATTGAATACAATTAAGACAAACGAGGTAATTATGTTTATAACACCTGAAAATTGGACTTATGAAAGATTAAAAAACGATATTGAAAAGGGTTTGCTTAAAATCCCTCAATTTCAAAGAGATTTTGTGTGGAGCAAAGAGCAATCAGCACGTTTAATTGATAGTATATTAAAAAACTATCCTATCAATTCTTTTATCATATGGGAAACAAAGGAAAATCTTAAATATTTAAGAAATATTGGGAATATTGATTTCCCAGTAACTCCAGAAGACCATTTCACATCATACGTTTTAGATGGGCAACAAAGAATTACTTCTATCTATGCGGCATTAAACGGTGTAAAAATAACAAGACAAGATGATAAAAAAGAAGAAGATTTTTCTACAATCTATATAGATTTAGATTCTAATGAAGAGGATATTGTTATTTTAGATATTAGTACAAAAGAGCCTTTTGCATATATTTCTTTAAATGAATTAATGGAGTGTGATTTAGTTTATATCGCACAAAATTATACGCCAGAAAGAATTAAGAAAATTCAAAAATATAGAGATGCGATTAATAATTATCCATTTTCTTCAATAAAATTAACTCAAACAAATATTGAAGAAGCAACAGAAATTTTTACAAGATTAAATGTTGGTGGTAAAAAACTTTCAGTTTTTGAAATAATGGTAGCTAAAACTTTTGACAAAGATTGCGACTTCGATTTAGCTGAAAAATATGAAAATCTTATTGAAATATTAAAGAATGCGAATTATGATACAATTCCAAATTCAACATTATTGCAATCAATTTCAGTATGCTTAACAAATGACTGCACAAAGAAAACAATTCTAAACCTAAATAAACAAGAATTTATATCAATTTATGATAAAGTTGAAAGTGCCTTACTAGACACAATTGATTATTTTAAAACAAAATACCGCATTCCTGTGTCAGCTCTTTTACCTTATGATGGTCTAGTTGTTCCTTTTACTTATTTTTTCTATAAAACAAAAGGCTTAAAACCTACAGCCACACAAGCTAAATACTTAGAAGATTATTTTTGGCGTGTTGTTATTTCATCAAGATTTTATTCATCACTAGAACAGCGTATAGGACAGGATATTAATAGAATTAATTTAATTTTAAACGAACAGCAACCTGTTTATGATGAAATTATTGATATAACTCCAGAACGAATCAAACACGAAGGAGAATTTACAACAAGCAAAGGTTATATTAAAGGTCTCTTATGTTTACTTGCGTATTATCAACCAAAATCTTTTAAAGATAACAGTATTGTTTTGATTGATAATTCTTGGTTAAAACAGGCAAATAGTAAAAATTATCATCATTTCTTCCCTAAAGCTTACATGAAAAAATATAGACCTGATATTCCGTATAGTATGGTTAATCATATTGCAAATATAACAATTGTTGATGGTTATATCAATAAACAAGAAATTAGAGACAAAGCGCCAAGTAAATATATGCAAAAATATATTTCTGAAAATGAACATATATCAGAAACAATGGCGTCTCATTTGATTGAAATTAAACAATCGAATCTAATTAATGATGATTTTGAAACCTTCTTTAATAATAGAATTGAGTTAATTAGTCAAAAACTTCAAGAAAGAATTATTTTGACCGCAAATGACCGTTGTAAATCTGAAAAATTATAAAATGTAAGTTAATTAAAATTAACAAAACATTCCATATGTGTTGAAAAAGACCACTCTATCATTATCTTTAAATGCTTCTTCAATATCTTTTGTGGGTTGATTGAAACATCCTACATAAATTTTTTCTAGATTGGCGTTATTATTTATTGCTTCAATAATATGTTTATCGCTATTCATAAAAGATAATCCATGAGTGAGCAATGTTCCACTTAAAGTTTTAAATTCATTGTAGCACTTGGTTAGATATGGTGATTTACTTATTCTTTCTGCTTTTGCTTCTGGTGTACTTTCTAAAACGGTTAGAGGTTCAAAACCCGAATCCCATTTTTGTTTTATTTTATCAACCATCTTATTGAATTCTTCGGATTTTACTTTGATTGTTTCTTCGTTATTTTCTATTAAATGAAATGCTCCATGTAAGTAAAATATGGTTTGGTCATTCTTTTCGTTCCAAATTTCACTTAAAAAACCATCTTTTACACGAAGTTTCATGTCTTCTTTATAGTGTTCAACAGATTGAAGTTTTGTTTCTAACGCTGATGTTGCGATAGAGTTTAATTTATTGCTTTCTTCACTTAATAATTCATTTTCTGTTTTCTTTGCTTCAAATGCTTTATAAACTTCAGGTATGACTTTTGTCCAACCGCCTAAAATTTTTCCTTCAGATTCTGCTATGCTCTTTTGTAATAGGATTTCTTCTTTGCAAGATATACTTAGCTTATAGTCTTCGTTTTCTTTCATATATTTAGAAAACATTTCATTTCTAACAGATTTTATGCATTTATCGTTAGTTGAATCTAGTTTTTTCTTTAAGTCAGTATATTCTTTTGTACCTTCTGGAATTGAGCTTAACTGTTCTTTAAGGTTTGAATAGTCTACTATATCCTTATCACCAAAGTTGATAAATCTCATTGTCATCCAATATAATAATGGGTCATAGTTTAATGTAAAAACTTTATTAAAATAATTGAAGAAATCTTTATATTTAGTAAGTTTTTCATCTGTAAAATCTTCAATATCATTTAAAGATTTTGGCATAAGATTGTATAGTGTATCAATAAATTCTTTATGCAACTGGCTTTTTATCCAGCGGTCAATTATTACCTTAGGAACTGTTAAATTTGGATTTTCATCACTAACTTTTGCTTGTGTTTGCTCTATACACTTTTCAATATCAACAATTTCATGCAAATCTTGTAATGAAGGCATATGTTGCAAGATTTGATATTGATTAAATGCTTTATTACAATAACTTCTTGAAAATCCATTTCCTAATAAAACACTACAATTAGTACCTAATTCGTTCTTTATATCTTCCCAAGTTAATAAATCTGCCATAATGAATTCCTCCTAAACATATTATTTAGGAAGATATTTTATTATTCAAGTTTTTGTAAATTTATTTAATATACTCTAGGTATTCAAGCAGTTTTTTCTGCTCAAGGTATTTCATGTAATCTTCCATATATTTATAGTCTGGTTCACCTTTTGAGTTTACGGGAAGCATAAATCTAAATATTTTCAATCGATTACTATTTATTGAATAACCATGTCCAAATTTGGCTCTTTGATTGGTAATTGCGGTAGCTAAGTATAATAAAACATTTTTCGATAAATTTTTATCTATTGGTATCAAAGCTGTTACATGAGAGTCTAATAGATGTTTTGCAGGTTGATAATATGCAATTCCAGCCCCACCATCACCATCATTATTCAATGTAATTATATTTGCTGGAAAAGTTTTTTTATCATTTTTTGTTGCAAACATCTTATACCCATTATCAACTTTTTTAGCTGAAACTAAAGGCAAATCGCCTTCTGCTAACGATGACATATTATTTTGATTACCTTTTTCTGGCATAAAAATATCAGTCAAGGCAAAATCTTTCCAACGGTCTTTTAGCTTCAATTCTTCGTTTAGTTCACATATGCTATTCAAAACTTGCTCTTTATATCTTTGTTTTAGTTTTTCTTCACGTTCTCTTATGTATTCTTCCATGAACTTATAATCTGGCTCACCTTTTGAATTTACAGGAAGCATTATCGACATTTCTTTAAGTCTATCTTGACATGCTTTATATCCATAAGAAAATTTTTCTTTGTTATTTTTATTTATTTGAACAGTTAAAAATAACGCAATGTACCTATTCATTTTGAATTTTGGAGTTAAAATTTCAACATGGTCAGAAGCTGTAAAGTTTGTGGATTGAAAGGTGCAAAAACCTGCAACAGCACTATCAACGGTTAAAACATTGCCTTGTTCTGTAAATATTTTAAAATACCCAGCTTGTCCATTTGAAGTAGTTTGTGTTGTTACGTAAGGATATATACCTGTTCCAATTTTTTCCAACATATTCTTTGGTGTTGTTTTAGAACCACTAACTTTAAATAATTTCTCAAGTTGGAAATTCTTCCATTCAATATTATTTAAAGTTTTACTCATTTGAAACCTCTTTAAATAGATAACTTCTACCTTGTGCTATCATTGAAAATTCAAAGGTTAAATAGTCTGCAATTGTTTTGTCAAAATCTTCTTCTGTTGGAATTTCATCGTTAAAATAATAGAATGCATGTAACCACTCGTCTGTTACTTCAACAGTAGATTTTACACAGAATTTTGTAGGGGCCTCTATGCGGTCAAACCATACATCTAACAAGTGTTGTTTTTTATCTTTAGCGTATTCTGTTTCTACTAATCCAATATGTGGCGCTACTTTAAATCCATCATCTTTGAAATCAATGAACTTGCACTCTTTATTTGCTGGATGTGGTTTATGTGCTGTAAATATTGCTATGCAAGGATTTGTACCCACACCATAGAAAGTATCACCACTTAATGTAATAACTCCTTCTAAAGTGTGATGTTTTAATATACTTTCTTTATAATTTTGTTCGTCTTTTGTTTTTCCAGTTAAAGATGATTGAGGAATAATAACAATCGCTTTACCATCTTCTGCTAATGAGTCTAGCAAATGTTCAACAAAACTTATTTCATATAGTGACGGGTTAGCTTTTGAACCTTGACTATATGGTGGATTCATCATTCCAACCGTAGCACCTTTTAATTGTAATTCCGAGTCCTTACATCTTAGAAAATCTTCATCTACAAGATTACTTTTACCATCACCACGAATAATCATGTTTGACGTTGCAATAGTGAACATATATGGTTGAAGTTCAATACCATGAAGTTGGTTTTTACGAATATTTTCTTTTTGGTTTTCATCTTTTGCTTTCTTTAACATATTATGCATAGCAGCAATAAGAAAACCTGCCGTACCGCAACAAGGGTCAAGAACGACATCTTCCGGTTTTAAATCTATCAAATCACAAAACAATTGGGTTATGTGTTTTGGAGTAAGGATTATACCTAATGTTTGCCCATCACCACCAGAATAACTCATAAATTCACCATAGAATCTACCTAAGTAATCTTCTGCAGTTTTTGTATATTTAATAGTTTTGTAGATATTATCATAAATTTGTTCGGCATAGTATTTAAGAGGTGTTTTGCCTAACGTTTTATTTTTTTCGTTAAGAATTTTGGTATCTTTTATAACTGCAAATTGAGTTAATAACTTATCTTTTTTAACAGTAGGTGATACGTTGGAGCGCTGAAGATTTTTATCAATTGCAGCATATATCTTATTACCATCTGTATCAATATCATCACCATTTAATTGGTCAAGATTAAAAGAACCTTTTTCAATTTCTCTAAGAGCAAGTAAAATACCAGAAACAACAAGAGGTTTTTGTGTATCTTGCAGATTTCCATAATTACGTAAATCTTCATGCAAATTCTTAGCAAACTTAAGAATTTCTGTAGTTTCTTTTTGTAAGTCAGTGTTTTCGCCTAAAACTTCTCTAGTGTAGTATTCTTCAATATTTTCTTCATTGAATATATAAAAAGATTCAACATCTGGCATTACTTTGCAATATTCACGTTCATTGATAAAAAGAGGTGTTATTTTATGATGTTTTTCATTACCAGACACACCAAAGGCAATAATCTTTTTATAATGCGTATTGTTTATAAGATGTTTGCCATAGAAATAAGCACCATTAACTGCATAATCTGTTACTGACTTTGTTTCAGTACATATCAAATCTTTTTCATTATATTTTACATGTTTTGATAAATCTGATTTATCTTCTATAACAAGCAAGAAGTCTTTCACAACACCAACATATTCTGGAAAGCCAACATTACCAGTCCCTTTTTTAGAAGCAGTTTTTAATGCTTCATCAACTTCTTTTATTGAACATCCTTGTGGGTCAAGACAAATACCAGCTTCTTTAAGTAGGTCATAAACCCAAAGGTCAGTTTTAACTTCTCTCTTTGCCATACTACACCTCTAATATAGATAGTATATTAAGAAATGTAAAGTTAGCCATCGTCTAAAATATTGAAATCAAATAAAATAAAGCTTTATGTTCCCTCTTTCAATATTTCCAAATACTCTTTATATGCAAAAGTTCGATTCCTTGATTGAGTTGAAGTCTGTTCAAGGACGCCGATACTAGCCAGGTCTTTGACTATACTTGACATTGTGTTAAATGCTATATCAAGTTCTTTGGCCGTTTTTTGAATCTCAATAATAGGGTTTGATTCTAAGTATTCAAATACTCGCATTGCATTTTTAGCTCTGCGTCCTAAGCCTTCAATTTTTAAGCAATAGTTATCGTGTAAAGAAGTTAATTTATCAATCGTTTCAACTGCATCTTTTGCAGACTCATAAACTGCCTCTAAGAAAAACTTAATCCATTGTTCATAGTTTCCTTTTAAGCGCACTTCATTCATTCTGTCATAGTATTCAATTCTATTTTTTTTCAAGAAGTAAGAAATATACAATGCTGGCGTGCTTAAAACTTTCTTTTCCATTAAAAATAAAGTTATTAAAAGCCGTCCGATTCTGCCGTTACCATCTAAAAATGGGTGGATAGTTTCAAATTGATAATGAATTAATCCTGCTCTAATTAAAACATCAAGTTCATCATCACCATTAATATATTTTTCCAAATCTGACATTGCTTGAATCATATCTTCAACAGAAGGCGGAATATAACGGGCATTTTGTAAATTGCAACCAGCGGCACCAATCCAATTTTGAGAATGACGAAATTCACCAGGGCTTTTATTTTGTCCTCTTACACCTCGCAATAAAACCTCATGTGCTTCTTTTATTAAGCGATTGCATAAAGGAAGTTCTTTCAACCTATTGATTGCAAAATCGGTTGCTTTAATATAATTTACAACATCACCGACAGGTCTGTTAGTGTTTTCTTCTAACATAGGGTCTAAAACATCTTCTAAAGTTGCTTGTGTGCCTTCAATTTGAGAGGACATAAGAGCTTCTTTTCTTACATACATAGAAATAAACAAGTGGATATTAGGAATTCTGCTTGAAATCCCTTCTAGTAATGCGAGTTGTTTATTGGCTTTTACCAATAAATCTACAATATCCTTATCAAGTTCTATCGGTGGATTAGGTGGTAATATAGCTGGCATGAAAGATTTGTATGCCATTTCGCCTGATAAATTATTTTTGTATATTCCTGCTCTATTATTCATTGCAACTCCAAAATTGAAATAACATGTATATTATAACATCTTTATTTCAATTTAACAATTAAAATTGAAATAAAGTTAAGTAATTTGTTACAATATTTCAATCTCGTATCTAGTGCAATGGAATTTCGTCAAAAATATAGAATTTTTCTATGACTCAGATTAAAGAAGGCTAAATATGGATTTTACCCCTCCCCCGCCCTTGTGTAAAATCAAAATTTTTCAATTTTTAATCTTTCCTTAATCGCATTTCGGTTGCAAAAAAGTTGCAAAAATTCTGATAAATCAAAAATAATAGTGATTAAATTTGAGAATAAATTTAATCCCAAATTCATACACTGAAACAAATAGAGACAAATTCTAACAAATTGCAATTATAGGTAAAAATCCTTGCAAATAGGGCATTTATCTCCTCATAACCCGAAGGTCGTTGGTTCAAATCCAGCTCCCGCAACCAATTTCATGGAAGGTGCAAATGCACCTTCTATTTTATTATCAGGGATTTTTCCATTAGAAAATAAACATCCAAACGGATTAGAATTAAATTCTACAATCACTTGTCTTTCAACAGGGTCAAGCCTTATAGAGTTTACAAAATTCCAAATTAGTTTTTTGTTTTCAGCCGTATTACTACGGATTAAAAGCATCTTTGACTTTAATAGTGCCTTTTTATAGCTTTCAAATGTTGGTATCTTAATAACTTTTTCTTCACTCTGTTTGGCTAACTCTGCTTGGAGTTCTTGAAGTTCTTGTGAAATCTTTTCTAATTCCTCAATAACGGCATTTATCGCTAACGGGTTTTTACTGCTCATTAATGACATTGATTGAATCAAATTATTTTTAGCAGATTCCTTGTTATCAATAGCTTTCTTTATGTTTTTTAAAGCAGATTTTTTATTATCATCAATCTTATATTGTTTGACAAAATCCTTATAAGTTCTTTTAATTGTTTCATCTGAAAAGTTATGCATAATTTCATCTAAGATTTTATTTTCTAGCCATTCGCAATTTACAGAAAAATACGAAGCTCCACAACCTTTTTTGCCATTAGTATTGTATTTCCCGCAAGTATATACATTTCCGGAAGATATTATTTTATGTCCACAACTTGCACAGGTAAATTTTTCAGGATAACCAATAAGTAAATGCTCATTGTTAGATTGAAATTTAGTTACTGTGCCGTTTCTTTTTAATTTAGTTTTTCTCAGAATCTTCAAGCCTCCAAATTCTTCTTCTGTAAGCAAAGCAGGATGAGCATTTTCTGCTATTACCCACTCACTTTCATCTTTTAACTTTCCACCGCCATTTCTTGCAAATTTCCTTTTATTATAGATTGATTTACCTATCAATGCTTCATTATTTTCAGATTCATATAGACAAGTAGTAACCCAATATTTCTTTCTGGGTGCGGGTATTTCAAGTTCATTCAATATATCTCTTGCCTTTTCAATACCAAGTTTTTGATTTAATCTTAATTCTACAAAATAGTATCTTGCCCATTCCCATATAGTTTTAGATACCATTTTGCCGTTAAGTTTAGCTGTATGAATAGTATCATTTTCAACCCATATTACCTTTTTAATATCTTCACCAAATTTATCTTGTCCAATAACAATTTTTTTGCTCTTTAACCAAAAAGGAGCAGAACCGCCATTTTTATAAACATATCCTGTTTGAGGGTCTCTTGTAATTGCATTTTCTTTACAACCTCTTAATGTATCTTTTCCAACTTTTCTAGAATACATCTCAGACAACATTTCATAAGTACAATCCGCTATAAATCCATCATCACTATCAGGGTCATCAATATTATTAGAAACAAATATAAGTTTCACTCCCGCTTTTCTTAATTTCATTTTATAGCTTTGCGACATAACTCTATTTCTACAAAAACGTTCTTGACTATAATCAAAAAAATATTTTATATTTGGATTAGAACATGCTTCTGCAATAGCGTCATTAAAAACAGACCAGTCTGAACGTTCAGAATAAGCTGAACGTGCTTCTTCTTCAATATACCAATTTATTTCATCTTCTTGTAATCCGTATTTCCCAATAATATTAAGTATTTCTCTTTTTTGACTTGCTAATGAATTTTTAATTTCTTCACTGTCACCTTTTGAAACCCTAGCATGCCCTATTGCAATTATTTTACTCATTTTAATTCCTTTCTCGTTTCTTATTATATACAACATTTATTTCTGAACAAACCAGTTAAATTCCGGTCAGTTCCTGTTCTTTAAAGATATTTATTAGATGTTTTATAAACTTTATATATTTATCAATATCTAAAATTTGCTCATTAGTATCATCACTATAAATTATTTTTATATCTATACTTTTCTTTTTCATGATATTAACCTTCATAATTAATCTTCTCAATAACTTCCAAAACATTAGGCTTAAAATTCAGCATTGTTCTGTTAAAATCTATATGCAAATATTTCTTTATCTCTCGCATATATCTTGATGTATCAAAACTCTCATTTTTCTTAAAGTGAATATTTATAAATTGTTTTACCAATAATAAATTCTCATTGCACTCTTCAAATAATACTTTTATACCTAAAACTTTTATCATCTTTGTAAATGTCATTTCAAATTCTCCTCAGTCAATTTTAATTCTTTAAACTTTTTACCTATAGGATTGGATTTTGACTCGAATATCTCATTCAGGTAGATATTTCCATTATGATTTATTTCCAAAGCATTTCTGATTTCTTTAAAACTGGATAATCGTCTTTCTATTCTTAAAAGATTCTTACAGTTTTCTAAATAATCATATCCAATAATTTCTAAGTACTTGGTATTGTTATGTTTTCTTAATTCATCATATTTCCTGTAAATACAGAGTGCATCTTTACGGCTTATGGAATATGATTTAATAAAAAGACTCATATCTTTATGCTCTTGAATAGAATATCTGTCAGATACAATCTTTAAATAATTTGAAATTCCAAATAAAGATTTATTAATATCTTCCACAAATATATCTTTAGTAACATCACAGGCTAATACCTGAATATCTTTACTTGAAATACTATTATCAATAGTCACCAAACCTGATTCATTAAGCCTATTAAATATATCTTTATAATTATTTTTATTTATTAGACCTAAATCATTTTTATTGGCTAAAATCTTGCCTGATACTGATATTATGATATTAGAATCTTTATCAATAATTTTATTAATTCCGATAACCTGTTTAACAATATCTTTATCCAAATTGTAAGTTAAAGTATTATCTAAACTTTTTGTTTCTGAATAATATTGTTTGTTTATCTTTGCACAATCCTTGCTGATAATAAAACTTAATTTATCAAAATTATTGTTCATCTTTCAACCTTTCTCCTCAAATTTTGAGGAATTTTATACAATTGTTATAAGAAGTTGTGCACATTTCTTTTAACAATCTTATTATAACGAATTAGGCTAAAATCCGCAATACTAGAGGTTTTTAAGCCTATTTTAGCTGTCACAGAATAGGTCAAAAATCACTAAATTCAGAAAAAATCATTTTTTTGCAGAAAACATCTTTTTTAGATATTTTTTAGTATTTTCCATGTGTTGTTTGTCATCATAGAAGGCATTATTTGCTTCTAAAAGTTTTAAATCAAGTTTTTCCAATTTATTTAATACATGATTTTCAAAAACAGAGTTTCGTTCTGCTCTACTGCATCGTTGTCGAATATCATCTCTATTAAGTTCTGGGTATTTGTATTCAAGTATGTTATAAACAATAACTTTTGACGGTTTTGAGAACTCATCTATACAAACAGAAGATAAATAATCTTCAAAATATAAGTCATCAATCCCTAGATTGCTTAAATATAATTTTCTATTATCTGAATCTAAACTTATAAAATCATTTATCCCGATTTCTTCTTTAATAATATCCACATCTCTCATATAGGATTTATAAAAACCATAAATAGATGTATTTGAAGTATCAATATCAGTATTTGTTCTTGAAACTCTTGGTTTCAATAGTGCTTCTACTTGTCTATCTTCATCAAGAGTTTCGCCTAAAATCTTTTTACATACATAATTAACAACATTTTTTGTTGTTTTTAATTGTTTTACAAGCTTTGCATCAATTAAAGACAGACTTTCAAAAATATCATTGATAACCAAATATCTCAATTCTTCGTCTGAAAATTCTTCATTTTTTAACTGCCAACGAGTTTTTATAACTTCATTTTCGGGAGGGTTTTGTATCTTTTCTTCAATAATTTCATCAAGAAAAACTTTTGTTTTATTTTTCAAAAAATATGATTTATCTTGCCTAAAATAAAATTCTACAATCGGTTTTATAAAATCTTCATAAAATAATTTATTTTTTTTGATACTAAAATTATAGTGTATATATAAAAGTTTTCTTTGACTAAAACCAAATAATTGCTCGTGATACTCTTTTATACTCAACTTTAAATTATTTGTATTAAATTTACCTGTATTATGAACCGGAGATTCTAATTTTTTACTTAAATAATACTTGCCATCTTTTTTCCTAATAACTCTTCTTCCAAGACAAAAATCCCTAATTAAAATGTTGCGTTCCAACAGGAAATGATTAAAAATTCTTGTATGATTTATATTAAAAATATATTGAAAAAGATTTTCTTCAAAACCTTTTTCAAACAAATCACCTATACAACTTATATTACCTACTGTCATAATCCCTGTTGAGTTATTTTATAGTTTTATTTTTATTAGCCGTAGCGTACTTAAAATATAGCAAAAACACATGATTTTATAAAATATAAATAAATAAAAATATCAAGTATTTTATACAAATTTTTGATAAATTTATAAAATAATATAATAACTAATTTGATTAAAATTTTAAAAAATATTTTATTTAAATATTTTCTAAAAATGAAAATTCTTCACCTAATTCCTCTTCAATCAGTTTAACTAAAATATGCGGTTTAATGTCTAAACCTTCAGCAATTCTCCATAATGTAGAAAACTGCGGGTCTTTAATTCCGTTTTCCAAATCAGCCCACATAGATTTACCCATAGCAATTTCATCAGCACTCTTTGTGATAGATTTTGTTCGATGCTCTCTAACAACTTTCGCTGTTGCCTTTTGTAACTCTTTTTTAAGTTCTTGCATAATATTTATTATTGTTCTAATATAATGACAAGTTGTCATAATATTATGACGAAAGTTTATTGTTTAATTTATAGTAGGTATTTGAAATGGATGAAAAACAAAAAGAATATGCAGAAGTAATTTTTAAACGACAAAAAAGAAAAAAGGTTACTTTTAATATTGGAATTACAGTCATACTTTCGTTCATATCATGTATGATTTTAGCGTCACATAATGATACCAGTGCTATATCTATAATCATGATATTAACATTTTTTATTACATTCATATGGTTAATAGTTTTAATTATATGCAATATAGTAGATTGTATAAAAAATGGGGTTGACATATCTCTATATCTAAAATTGAACGAAGAAGGTAAACAAATATTAAAAGAAAAAGAAAACAAGCCAAAAGTTGCCTGGTATAAAAAAATAAATGTGGAAACAGGCTGTTCACTTGCTTTTATTGGTTTATTTTTAATAATCTTGTTATTAGTCATATTATTATTGACACGCTGTACAGGCAAAGAAAATGCTAATAGTAGAGAATTTTCAAAAGCTGATTATATTGGTTTCGCTCAAGCTACATGTCAAGAAACAATAAAAGCTCGTTCAGTTTATCCGCCATCTGTAAAAGTACATTTTAGAAGCGATAACTATATTAATGGTAACAGTTATACCGTATATGGAACAGTGGACCGTCAAAATGCTTTCGGAGCAATGGTAAGGCAAAACTTTGCCTGTGAAGCTATTATTGATGAGGCAAACGACAAATACTGGGTTAAAGATTTAAATATAGAATAGGTAAAAGTATGGCAAGAAGAAAAGATATTGTTTATTCATTTTTATCTGCAGTTGAAAAAGAAGCACGACGTTCTGCAAAAGAAAATGAACGACAACAAAGACAACGATACAGACAAATTGAAAAAGAACATGAACGGCAATACACGCTTGAGAAAAATAAGCAATCTGCTATTAATGCAACAGAAGAGGCAGTTTCTATTCAAACAGAAATACCTTTTGTAGAATATATTACATTGAGAAATAATGATTATTATGGAATACCTGATAATACTTTAATTTTATTAGATGCAATTAATTACTTAAAACTTGGAAAAAGAGTAGAAGCTATTCGGATTTATAAAGAGAAATCTGAACTTTCTTATAATGAAATTATAGAAACAATTAGATATTTAGAAGCAAATCTAAATGATATTATTAGGGATAATAAATCTTGTTGGTTTGAAGATGCTATAGGTAAACATGAATTTTGTAGGCTACAAGAGTTAATAAAATATCGCCAATTGAATAATTATGACAAAATTGAGATTGAATTAAGCTGTGAACCAATCAATGTAAAAGAAATAGTATCAAGCAAAAATCCTTCTGTTATCAAGAACAAGTCTCAAGCTGCTGTTAAAAGAATAGCTAAGAATTGGTCAAAATCTTTAAATAAGTATCATGCAAAAAGAGAAAATAATATTATTAAAGAGATTTACAGACAATTAGACAATATATTGCAAGATGAAATTAGTATCAATGAAATACCTTTCAATTTAGAGTCATTAAAAGATAATTCTTTATTTAAATCGAAACTCGAAATTGTAAATAAGCCTATCTTACCGGAATCTAACGAAAAGAAAATTGTTACGCTAAATCAAATGATTTCTGATTTGACAAATTCTGAATTTGATAAAAATTCTTATGGATTAAATTTTTATGAAAAATTGTTGAAATTTATAAGATTACACAATCAGTCACAAAAAATCTATCAATCAAGAATTACAAAATTAAAAAACAAATGGGAACAAGATAAGAATCAAAATCTTAAACTAAATGAGACAGAACTAAATACCCTAATAAAGCAAGATCAAGATAACCAAATTAAATATGAACAAGAACTTGATGCTTTTAATAAATATAAACAAAATGTTCAAAAGGAAAAAGAGTTATTTATAACATCGCAAAAAGAATTTAATAAAAAAGTCGATGAATTAATCTTAAAATTCAATAATAAAGATGTGGAGACTGTTGAAAATTTCTTTGAACAGTGTCTTGAACAATCTGTATATCCGGTATTATTTTATAAAGATTATTCTATAACTTATAATGATATTAATAATATTTTAGAAATAAATTACACACTTCCAAATATTGATGATATTTTTAACATCAAATCAATCATACAAAATCCACGTAAAGATGATTTTAAGATAAATTATAATACCGAGAAAGTTCAAAGTGAGATATATGACAATGTGATTTATCAAATTTGCTTTAAATCTATACATGAAATTTTTAAAGCTGATAAAAATGATTTTGTTGAATGCATAGTCTTTAATGGTTATTCCAAGAATATAGATAAACGTGATGGGCTTGAAAAAACTGTATGCATAATGTCATTACAAATTTCTAAAGAAGATTTCAATAATATTAATTTATCAAGAATAAATGCAAAAACCTGTTTTAAATCCTTTAAAGGCTTATCAGCACCGGAACTTGCTACGCTAACACCTGTAAGACCAATAATTCAACTTAATAAAAATGACAGTAGATTTGTAGAGTCATACGATGTAATGGATTATGTTGAAGATGGTTATAATTTAGCTACTATGGATTGGCAAGATTTTGAAAACTTAGTAAGAGAAATTTTCGAAAAAGAATTTAGTCAAAATGGTGGAGAAGTAAGAGTTACACAAGTTAGCAGAGATGGTGGAGTTGATGCAATAGCATTTGACCCGGACCCTATAAGAGGGGGGAAAATAGTTATACAAGCTAAAAGATATACTAACATTGTTGGTGTTGCTAATGTTAGAGACCTATATGGAACAGTGATAACTGAAGGAGCTATAAAGGGCATTCTTGTTACAACTGCTGATTTTGGTGTTGATTCATATGAATTTGTTAAAGATAAACCCATAACCCTATTAAATGGTGCCAATTTATTACATTTACTTGAACAACATGGTCATAAAGCCAAAATAGACTTAAAAGAAGCAAAAATATTTAATAGTGAACCTAAAACAAAATATTATATAAATGATAATATGCAAGCACAAAATGAAGCTTATTTTATTCATAAAGAGGGTTGTTACTGGTTAGAAAATCTCACATATAGTTCAACTTATTTAGGAGAATTTACTAATCCTACTGATGCAATGAATAAAGCCATGAGCACAACTCAATATGAACCTATAGAATATTGTAGCCATTGTATAGGTAATGTCATAAAAATAAATAAAAAGGCGTAATTATGCGAAAGAATCAAAAATTAATTTATCTCACTGATGAAGCATTAGAAATCTTAAAAAAGCTTTCTGAAATAAATGGTTTAGATAATTCTAAAGTTATAGAAATCCTATTACAGAAGAACAAGAAAAAATTAAAATTATTTTAAAAGGTACTTGTATGAAAAATTTATTACTACTAATCATTATTGGCTTATTACTTACCATGCCAGTATTCGCCTATGAAAAACACTACATTAAAAACAACAAAGGGCAAACAACAGGCTACACAAAAACCTACTCAAACGGCAAAACTGTCCAATACAACAAAAAAGGACAAGTTGAATATACTTACAAAAAAGATTCTTCCGGCAAGGTTACAAAATATTCTAAAAATGGTAGAAAATTAGAAACGTATAAATAAGCCATTCAATTTTAAGACGTGTTAAATTTCAAATAGGTATAAATATACCATGAGCCTAATAAAAATCGATTCTGGAGCATCGGTTTTAAGTTCTGACAATTTAGACCACGCCATATAAGGGTTTGCAGAGTAGAAAATTTTATACTTTTATTTTTAGAACAATATGCTTAAGCCTTTTACAAAAAATTACTGTTGTATAAAATAGGGGGCGAGTATGTTTAATTAATAAATTTTTCCAATCAACTTTTTAGATAAGAATATTTATAGTAAAATACTTTCTAATGATACATAAATCCTGTAGGATATTTAAGTGATTGAAAAAAATTTAAAACTTGAAAAAGTAAATATTATACCAACAATAAATAATGGATTAAGTAATGTTGGATTTTTATTTGGAGCAGGAACATCATTTGAGGCAGGTTATCCGCTAATGTCAGGACTAACTACAACCGTATTTTCTAAATTAGACGATAATGATAAAGGAATAATAGAAACAGCGATTAATTTTCATAATGAAGCTAACCAAACTAATTTTAATATTGAAAATAACATTCCCGATATTGAACTAATGTTAAATATTATAAAAGATTTACAAACTGGAAAAAGTGGCTATTTTTCTACTGTTTATAAGTTAGAACAAAAAATAAAACATTTGATATTTGATACTTTAAAAAATATTAATAATTATAATTTGAATAATCACATAACATTTTTAAATTACCTCAAAAGTAAAGTCGGAACAAATCATGTTCCTATGTGGATTTTTACAACAAATTACGACCTACTAATTGAATTAGCTTCGTCAGAAGTTAATTTATATTTAGAGAATGGCTTTTGTGGAACAATAAAAAGATTTTTTGACTTAGATTGCTATAAACGAGTGCAAGGACATCTTCATTTAGAGAAACATAATTCATATAATTTTGAGCCTCATAAAAATTTGCATTTAAAATTATGTAAATTACATGGTTCTTTATCTTGGTTTAAACATAATGATTCAGTTAGCGAAATTTTTAATGATTCAATAAAAACTCCAGAGGCTAATGAAGTTATGATTTATCCTGAACGAAATAAAATTGATGAAGTATTATCACATCCATATGATAAGTTGTTTACATATGCTAATGATATTATTGGTAAAGATGTAAAATATCTTATTTCTTGTGGTTATAGTTTTAGGGACCAACATATAAATGATAGACTTTTGATTCCTAAATTAAAAAATGGCAGTTTAAGAATATTTGCATTGTTTGAATATGAACCAGAAGGGATTGATGAATTAAAACAATATCCGGCATTTAATTACCTTACAAAAGAGAATTTATATATTAATGGCAACTTATCAGATTATCCAAATAATCTTTGGCAGTTTTCAGAATTTGTAAAATTTATAACGGAGTAATTTATGAGTGATTATGTAGTTGGAAAAGTAATAGGAGTCTATGGAGATTCAATAGATGTAGTTCTTGATAATTATAGTAATGAAATTGGTGTTCCTGAGAATATGGTGATTAACATAAATACAGAACTGGGACCTGAACCGATATTAATTGGACAACCTGGAACATTTCTTAAAATTCAAATATCAAATGGAATGTTATTATGTATGGTTTCTGGAATAAAAATGAGAGATACTACAAGTAATAATACAGATAGTATTTCTGTAGAGTTGCCAAATAGGATTTTAACATTAGTACCATTTGGAACAATAAATGAAAATAATATTTTTGAAAAAGGAAGTGATGTTCTTCCAACAATAAATAACTATGTTTATGCCGTTTCAAGTAAAACTATAAATACAATTTATTCAAATTTTTCTGAAGGTAATTTTAACTTAGGAAAATTGTCACTTATGCCACAGCAAGATGCTTTAATTAATTTAGATTCCTTTTTAAGTCGACATGGTGCAATTCTCGGACAAACGGGCAGTGGCAAATCTTGGACAGTTGCATCATTCCTACAAAAAATAGCAAATTTAGAACAATCAACAGTCGTATTATTAGACTTACATGGTGAATACAAAAATGCTTTTGGTGATTATGCTGATTATATAGATGCTTCATCTTTAGAACTTCCTTATTGGTTGATGAATTGCGAAGAGCTTTTAGATTTAATGGTTGATAGAAATGAAACAGCTGCTCCAAATCAAACTGCTTTATTTAAAACATTGTTGCAACAAAGCAAGCAAAATCATCCAGAAAATCAATTGCTAAATATACCTAAAATAAATGTTGATACTCCTGTTTATTTTGATTTCGATGAAATATTAAATCAATTCAGAAGATTAGATACTGAAATGGTAGAAGGTTCAAGAGGACCTAAAAAAGGTGACTTTAATGGTCAATTTTCAAGGCTACTTACACGAATTGACTCTAAATTAAATGATGTAAGGTATAATTTAATCTTCAAACCACAAATATATAATACGTCTGCTTCAATGTCAGATTTATTTAGGAAAATTCTTGGAGAAGAAGAAAATCCTAAAAAAATAGTTATAATCGATATGAGTCCAATACCTTTTGATGTTAGAACATCAGTTATATCATTATTACTCAGATGTTTCTTTGATTTTTGTTACTGGTATAAAAAAATTAATGAAGAAAGTTATCCATTAGCAATTTTCTGTGACGAAGCTCATTTATATTTAAATGAATATGACTCATCTTCTAAATCTGCAAGGTTATCTGCGGAAAGAATTGCAAAAGAAGGAAGAAAATATGGGTCAAGTTTAACTATTATAAGTCAAAGACCAAGAGAAGTTTCTGCGACAATACTTTCGCAATGTAATACATTTTTATGTTTAAGAATTACTAATCCGGATGACCAATCATATGTTAAAAGACTATTACCAGATTCACTTGCAAGTATAACTACAATGTTTTCTTCTCTACGAAGAGGAGAATGTATTTTACTTGGAGATTCTGTTATTATGCCTACAAGAATAAAGATTGACAAACCAAATCCAACTCCTGACAGTGAAGATACATCATTCTACAAAAAATGGAATACACCACATCAAGAAGTTGATATTCCATCTGTACTTAACGCTTGGAGAAAACAAAAAGTATAATACTTCCCCCATGCCAGCAAACTATGCTATAATTACCTTATGATAGATATTAAATCTAAAGACGAATTAGTTGAGATTATTACACCCGTTAGACTTGGTGCTTATGGAGATGGAAATAATTCTATTCTTTTAAATGAATATGTTTATAATCTCAAGCTATCTGAAGCTTTTTACCCGGCTTTGTCTTTATTGGAAATCACTCTTAGAAATCGGATTTGTAATGCGGTTGAAAAACTTATCTGCAAAGATTGGCTTTTACAAGAACTCAATAAACAAAATATTTTAGCCGATAAAGAGTATCAAAAACTTTTAGAATCTGCAAATAAAATCAGAAAAAGTGGAAAGAAAATAACCAATGACAGATTGATTTCTGAAATGACTTTAGGGTTTTGGATTCATCTTTGCACAAAATCATATAGACCAAAATTATGGGATAAAAAAGGATTTTTTGAAACTGTATTTCCTAATTATTCAAATAATGGTGAACTGAGAAAAATTGCACCTATTCAAAATGATTTACTAAATATTTTGAGATTAAGAAACAGAATTTTCCACCACGAAATTATTATTAATGGAAATAAAACTCCACTAGAACAATATCAGTTACTTTTAAATATGTTACATTTGCTGTCTACCGGCATGGAAAGTCTTTTAAATGATATAAGTCGTTTTAACACCATAACAAAGCAAAAACCCTAGCGACTCTGCAAGCAGGACATCAATCTAGGGTTATCCAACAATATTATAAACTATTTTGTACAGTTTTTCAAGTCCTATTGTTAATTTACCTTAATAAACTTATAAATTACTTGTCTTTGTCCTTTGCCAAACTTAGCTTCATAACGATTTGTTCTTTTTATTATTCCCTTATGTCTTAATTCTTTAATCCACCATTCAGCTTGACCTAATGTTAAATCCAAAGCTTTTTCCATTTTACCCCTCGTAAATTCTAATTTTTTACTTACCCAAGAAATTACAACCTTTGAAGATACCTTAATCTTTTGCTTTTCAAATTTCCATATACGTACATAATCAGCTCCCGCAACCAATTTAAAAAGTGACTTTTAGAAAATCTCTAAAAGTCACTTTTTTAGTAAAAACAGCACATTTTACTGCACTGAAATTAGAGTTGGATTTATTTTCTACATTTTGATACTCGGACGGCAAAAACTTAGAGCTTGAAAACTTGGTTCAGCTTGTTGAATATTTGAATTTAATTTTATTCAGGTATAGTGTATTATGCGAGAACAAGCAATTGATAGCAATTACCAATAAAATTTAATAAGTCATCAGTACAGAACTTATTATTAATTAAAATAAATATAAATATTATTTATCTGGTATAATAAATTGTACATGGAGATCTATCACAATGCTTTATTATACAGATTTACACATACATTCAAAATACTCGCGTGCTACTAGTAAGAGCTGTAATTTAGAAGAACTTGCATTCTGGGCTAAAAAGAAAGGACTTAGTCTGATTTCTACCGGAGATTTTACACATCCGGCCTGGTTTAATGAAATAAAAGAGAAGCTTGTACCTTCAGAAAATGGAACTTTTAGACTTAAACCGGAAATCGAAAAAGAAATTTTTCAAGGAACCGAACCTGTAAAATTTATTTTGAGCGTTGAAATTTCTACGATTTATAAAAAATGGGATAAGACAAGAAAGGTGCATCATGTTTGTTTTGTGCCTGATTTACAAGCCGCAGAAAACTTTCGCCTGAAACTTGAAACTATTGGAAATATAAAATCCGATGGAAGGCCAATATTGGGGCTTGATTCGAGAGACCTTCTGGAAACTGTTCTTGAAGCAGGTGAAAATTCTTATATCATTCCGGCTCATATTTGGACCCCATGGTTTTCTGTATTAGGCTCAAAATCAGGTTTTGATTCTATAGAGGATTGTTACGGCGACCTTTCAGAACATATTTTTGCAGTTGAAACAGGGCTTTCTTCTGATCCAGAAATGAACTGGCATGTATCAAAATTAGATAAGTTCAGACTTGTTTCAAACTCTGATGCCCACTCCCCTTCAAAACTAGCCAGAGAAGCAACTGTTTTTACTAAGGAACCTGATTATTATTCAATCATGAATGCTTTAAAAACGGGTGATGGCTATTGCGGAACTGTTGAATTTTTTCCGGAAGAAGGAAAGTATCACGAGGACGGACATAGAAAGTGTAATGTCTGTTTGACGCCGGAAGAAACAAAAGCATTAAATGGAATTTGTCCGGTCTGCGGAAAACCTCTTACAATAGGGGTTTCTTACAGAGTTAACGAGCTTTCTGACCGCAAAGAAATAATTACACCGCCTGCAACGGCAGGACAAACTTTTAGTCTTGTACCTTTGCAGGAAATTCTTGCTGAAATTTTAGGCGTTGGAACTGCTTCTAAGAGTGTTTCTGCTGAGTATGAGCGTCTTACCTCTAAATTCGGGTCGGAATTATCAATTCTTAGAGAAGTACCTGTTGATGAACTTAAAAGGAGTTCTACGCTTTTAGGCGAAGCTGTATCGCGTCTTAGAACAGGAAAAGTTATTAAGCAGGCGGGGTATGATGGTGAATATGGAATTATAAGACTTTTTGAAGATGGTGAACTTGTAAAAAAAAAGTTTGTAAACCTAAAGCTTAATATTGATATTCCTAAGCCGGCGGAAGCAGCTGTTGAAAAAACTTCTGTTGTCGAAAAGCATCCTAAGAAAAAGGGACTGGATGAGTATCAGGAAGCTGCGGTAACAGAAAATTCAAATCAACTTTTAATCGCTGCTGGTCCCGGGTCAGGTAAAACTACCGTTTTAACACACAGAATTGCTTATTTAATAAATAATAAGGGGATTATGCCTGAAAATATTTTAGGTATAACTTTTACAAGAAGAGCAGCTGAAGAAATGAGAAGCAGACTCTCAAAATTGTTGGGAGAGGCTTCTGATAAAATAAATCTTCATACATTCCATTCTCTTTGTTTTAGTATTCTTAGGGAAAATCTGGACAGAGAAATAAGGGTTATGTCAGACGAGGAAAAAGCTTTAACAATGGACGAGGATGCATTAAGCTTTGATGATTTGATTACTCTTACACTTGAGCTTTTTGAAGAAAATCCGGAGCTTCTTTGCAGGTATCGTGAAAAATTCAGGTATGTATCCGTAGATGAATATCAGGATATTGATGAAAATCAATACAGGTTAATCAGAATGCTGGTGCCGTCGGATGGTAATATTTTTGTAATCGGCGACCCTAATCAAGCTATATACGGATTTAGAGGAGGAGATGCTAAGTTCTTTAACTCTTTTACAGAAGATTATCCAGATACAAAAATTGTAAATCTAAAAAATAATTACCGTTCTACAAATAGTATTGTTAGTGCGTCTAACCAGATGATTAATTGTTTTAATATTGTATCAGCATTTGATAAACCGCACGAAAAGATTACGATACATTCAGCGCCTACAGATAAGGCAGAAGCAGAATATATTACAAGCACTATTGAGAGTTTAATAGGAGGGCATAGTTTCTTCTCCATAGATTCAGCAAGAAGCGGCGGAGAAAATGAAGATTATTCGTTCTCAGATTTTGCAATTTTATATAGAACATCCTCACAGCTTCCTCCAATATCAGAAGCTTTGAAAAGATCCGGAATGCCTTTTGTTAAATTGTCGAATGATTTATTATGTGAACGAAAAGATATAAAAGAGATACTCAAGAAACTTAATGATTTGCAGCCCGTTTCTGAGCAAATAGAAATTCTTGGCGAGAAGATTGACAGGTATATTCTGAATTATCTTCTTAAACTTGCAAAAGAAAGTAATGATAAGAATGATTTCATTCACAAGATATCATTTTTAACGGAAGCAGATATACTGGACAAGCGTGCGGACAGAATTACATTAATGTCGCTGCATGCTTCTAAGGGGCTGGAGTTTAAATGCGTTTTTATTGCCGGTCTGGAGAATGAAATATTACCGTTATACAGAGCAAAAACTCCTGATGAAATTGAGGAGGAGCGGCGTCTTTTATATGTTGGTATGACAAGAGCAGAAGACCGCTTATACCTTACGCATTCAGAAAAACGAATGTGGCTTGGTGCTTATAGAAATTTAGAAATTTCACCATTTCTGGAAAAAATAAAAGATGACTTATTGAATTTAAGTAAGTTTGAGAAAGTTTATAAGGAAAAAGACAAATCAGAACAATTAAGTTTATTTTAGTTGTAATACTTGACTGATAGTAACTCTCAGGAAATATAATTTTTGTGGAGGATAAAATTATGACAAATAAAATTATATTAGAATTACCTGACAAAACAGAGATTGAGGCTGAAAATATAAGTTTTATACAGCTTCATGGAGAGAATAATACCGTAAGACTTAAAGTAGAAAATCCGGAAAAATTTAAAACCCAGAAAGGCTTGTTAATTGCAGTATACGGAAGCTGCAACACTATAAATCTCGGTAAGATTTTTTATCCGGTAAATGATACAATCGGATTGACCGGTTTGACTATAAATATAGGAAATCCGCCGGAGGATACGCTTACGCCGGGGGTAAAAAGAGATGCTGATAATTGTTCTATTGAGATTGGCGATAATATTATTGTTTGCGGGGCCAGATTGTTTTTACAGGAGAGCGGTACATCTATTTCTATCGGGGATGATTGCATGATTTCCTGGGGAATAGATATTTGGTGTACTGATGTCCATACAGTTACTGATCTGGAAGGTAATGCTCTTAACTATAGCGATAAAATTGAAATAGGCAGGCATGTATGGATTGGAAAAGACGTAAAAATTGGCAAAAATACTAAAATTTCAGATGATTCAATAATTGGATGGGGAAGTATTGTTACAAAGAAATTTGAAGAGCCGAATGTTGTTCTGGCTGGTAATCCTGCAAAAATTGTTAAGAGGGGGATAAACTGGAATTTTAGAGATATAAGAAATTATCAGATATATAGAGAAAGTTTATAGGAGAATTGTTAGAGGGAATGCAACAATATATTTTTACTGCTATTCTGATTTTTTGTACTGGAGCTGCATTATTAGTTCTCAATTTTATTCTGGAAACAACAAAGACAAAAAAGCTGCAGACAGAAGGGCTTAATTTCTTGCAATTAACTTTGTATGAATTTTTCCAATACCTTATAAATATAAAACAAATGGTTCGGAATAAGTGTTCTATTATCGATGAATTTTTGCATAACAAAAATATTGAGAATATTGCAGAAGTCTTTTCTTTAATGGATCCTCCGGAAATGTCTTTAAATATTAATGTTGGCAGTTATGCATTCACTATTAAAAAAGAACCTATGATTGTAGATTTAATACTTAAGCTTATCACCAATAACAGAGATATTTTTAAGTCTATTAACTTTATAAATCAAGAATTGAATGGCTGGTCTAAAGGAGATTTAAACCAGATTTTGATTTTGCTTGAACAACATAGGAATAAAACATTCCCTCAGTTAATTTTCACTATTAATATGTGTATTTATGCGACGTTCAAATTAATGGAAACAGCAGCTCATTATTCACCCCAAAAATTGGTGGAATTTATAGATGTTGATAATATTGCGGGATATATTCAAGATATTGAAAATGAAATAGATGCTTTTTTAGGTTATGCGCATTGGAAGAAAGCTTACAGAAGGGCTGAAATTAAAAAGTTTTCAATATTAAAACGTATAGTATTTCTCGTTCAAAATCTTTACAATTATATAAAAAATAAAGACTGTTATATTATTGTGCCGGAAGAGGAAGGCTTTGATCTTTCGCCTATGACTTTTGATACAGCCGGTGACTTAATTTCAATTATGATGACTAAATGTATAGCTCAAAAATTGATGTTTTACCGCAAAGAGGATTTTACTAAAAAAGGTTTTTTTGTGCAGGATTTTGATGGCAGTGCAAAAATTATTATTGGCCGCGAGGCAGAACCCTGCTTATACAGAGGTCAGAATTTTAATCATAAGCAAATGCTTCCGGGATATTTGCGTCCGAATATTGTTAATAATGAAATTATGCATTGTGTTGAATATATTAAAAGAGAGGAGTTTAAGCTTTTATTTAAGCAGACGCCTTACTATACGCTCTTAAGATGCCTAAGCGTGATGGGGCACTTTTTTGAATTTGATTTAGATGCGGTTGCCCAGCACTATGAATTTGCAACCAATTATCTTGATGTTACAAAGGATGTAAGAGTTGCGTTATTTTTTGCTTATACAGTTTGTAAAGACGGGAAATATTATCCTGTTCAGGATTTTTATGAATATAAACCGACATTGTATATTGCTAATCAATCACTAATGCATGTTATTAATAAAAATATAGTCAGGCCGATAGGGTTTCAAGCAGTAATGCGTCCGCTCCTGCAAACGGCATTTGCGTTAAATATGACTTCTGAAAATAAGGATATTTTATCAAATTTTATTGAAATAGAATTACCGCAGAGTCCGGAAGTTGCGCTTGCAATTTACAGAAGTTTTAATGACGGGCGGGATATTTTTCCTGACGAACCTGTTATGAGCTTGAAGAATATTGTTAGAGAAAGGCGGGAGTTGAATGAGGGTTTATTTAAACAATATTGCCGAGAGTATAAAAAGCCGGAAGCTGTACTTAAAGAAAAACTTGAAGAAAATTTTCGTATAACCAATACCTTGCCGTTAATAGAGCCGGAAATGTTTACAAAAATGACCTCAGAAGTTTATGATAAATTAATCCCGTGGATAAAAGAAAATATTTCGTATAGAAAATGCCGGTACGCTGATGAGAACAATCCTAATGCTTATCAGGACTTATTTCCTAAATCACTTGTCTAAACTTTACATTGTGTAATAAAAATAGCAATTTTTAATTTTTAGGGCTTTTAACACAGATATGGAAATTACTAATGAAGTTGTATATAAAAGACCGTTAACTTTAACAGGAGCACTGCAAGAATGTCAAAAATCTGATAAGAGAATCTCTGCAGCAGAAACGCGTCTTGATATCTTTCTAAAAAATGTGAGTAAAAATGAAGAACTTTCAAATATAAAAGTTTCAAAATATCTGGGCAGAGGCTCATCTGCTGTTGTATTTGAAACTTCTGACGGCAATATTTTGAAACTTACAGAAACAAATCATTTCCCGCTAAACAGGCCTGTGCAGAGTTTTGATGTTCCCATTTATAAACATGGCAAAGCCGGTAAAATTCATTATTACGTCGAAGAAAAACTTTTTCAGCACGGATTGAGTGAAGGGTTTGTTTCGATTATGAAAGATATGATAAAGGCAGCAGGATTAAGACCCTATGATTTGTTGGACGGAGATGTTTTTCAGCTGGGTATGTCTAAAGAAGGTAAATTATATCTTCTTGACCCTGAGTGTGCGAAGTACAAAACAATTTTTCATGCAATATTTGATAAAATGAAGCGATTATTGACAAAGTGCCGCCATTATGGTTAAACAGACTAAAGGAGAGATATTTTTATGGCAAAAACGATTTTAACAGGTGATAGACCAACCGGCAGACTGCATTTAGGGCACTATGTGGGCTCTTTGAAACGCAGAGTAGAGCTGCAAAATTCCGGAGATTATAAAAATATCTATATAATGATTGCTGATGCACAGGCATTAACAGACAATTTTGATAATCCTGATAAAGTAAGACAAAATATTATGGAGGTTGCTCTTGATTATTTGTCAGTCGGGTTAAATCCTGATATTTCAACAATATTTATTCAATCAATGGTTACGGAGTTAACCGAATTAACTTTTTATTATATGAATCTGGTAACTCTTGCCAGATTGCAGCTTAATCCGACTGTAAAATCTGAAATTCAGATGAGAGATTTTAAATCAAGTATTCCTGTCGGATTCTTATGTTATCCGATTAGTCAGGCAGCAGATATAACAGCTTTTAAAGCAGATACTGTACCTGTTGGGGAAGACCAGCTTCCAATGATAGAACAAACAAGAGAAATTGCTAGAAAATTTAATCATATTTATGGCGAAGATGTTTTAATTGAGCCAAAAGCTCTTCTTCCTGATAATCAAGTTTGTATGAGGCTTCCTGGTATTGACGGAAAAGCTAAAATGAGCAAATCGCTTGGTAATTGTATTTATCTTTCTGATACGGCAGAGGATGTGCAAAAGAAGATTATGAGTATGTATACAGATCCGACTCATCTTAAGGTTACTGATCCGGGGCATATTGAAGGCAATACGGTATTTACTTATCTGGATGCATTCTGCAAACCGGAACACTTTGAAAAATACTGGAATGATTACGCTTCATTAGACGAGGTTAAAGAGCATTACCAGAGAGGCGGGCTCGGTGATGTTAAGGTTAAAAGATTTTTAAACAGTATTGTAAATGAAGAACTTGAACCAATAAGAACTAAGAGAAAAGAGTTTGAACAGGATATGGGTGCAGTTTACGATATTCTTGTTGATGGAACCGGCAAGGCCAAAGAAGTTGCTGCAAATACTTTAGCAGAAGTTAAACAGGCAATGAAATTGAATTACTTTGATGATAAAGCGCTGATTTTAAAATAGGTAAATAAAGTTTACAAATCTTTTATCATTTCATCAACAGTTTTATTAACAACATTTGCGAATTTAACAGCATTCACAAGAGAAAGATTGTGCTTTGCACATTCAACATTGCTTATGTAAGACTTGCTGAAGCCGGTAAGTTCTACTACATCGTCTTGCGATAATTTTGCTTTGTTTCTGTAATGTTTGAAATTTATTCCAAAATTCTCTAATATTTTTTGTTCGTCCATAGTTTAATTTTATACTCTTGACAATAATATATCGATAGTTTATAATGACAAATATTGTTCTATAGTAGATTAACGAGGTGGTTTTATGAAGAATAAAAAAGTAATAAAAGATATAAAAAAATTATTGGACAAAATCAGTGAAAAAGAAATTTCGAAATTGAGAGAATTTTGCAGCAATAAAAACGGATTTGATGATTATGTGTACAAGGCATCTGATAAGATATTTAAAAAACTCATATTTCCTTATTTTAGGTTTGAGATATTACAAAATTGTATTTTGGATGCCAAAAACAATGGTGAATTTTATCCAAATATAGACAAGAAGAAGGTTAATTTTCTATATAAAAAATTACAAAGAATGTGCGTATTTTTAAATATCGTAATGGATGAATACTGCAAATTGTTAACGAAAATTGAACATCCTTAGTTATTGCGGAATTGTTTTTGAGCAAGAGCTAAAACAAAAATTATCCCGAACAGAATATAGGCTAAAGCGCAGGACTTACCAATATCAAAATACTCAAATGCGTATTTATATATTGAGTAGACTATAACATTTGTAGAATTTGCAGGGCCGCCTGACGTCATAACATAGATTAAATCAAAAATCTGGAATGACGAAATTGCCGTTACCAGAGTTACAAAATATGTTGTAGGTTTCAAGAGCGGAAGTGTTATATCCCAAAAAGTTTCATTAGCGCCTGCACCATCAATTTTTGCAGCCTCGTAAACATTTTGGTTTATTGTCGAAAATCCAGTTAGAAATAAAACAACATTATAGCCGATAAGCTTCCAAACAGATACAAAAATAAGTACAGGCATAGCAAGGTGCGTGTCAAATAACCAGTTTAAATGTGTTTTAAAAAGAAGATTTATCCCTCCGATATTGGGGTCAAAAATCCACGACCAGACGATTGCTATTACAACAGCAGGAGTTATAAACGGAAGAAAGTAGATTGTCTTATAAACTTCACTGCCTCTGATTTTTGTGTTTAATGCAGCTGCAATCAATAAAGGGATTATGACTGCAAAAATAGTTGTTGAGATAGCATAAACAAATGTGTTTAAGAGAATTTGCAGAAATTCGGGTTCTGATAAAATACTTTTGTAGTTATCCAGTCCAACAAATTTAATCTCATTCAATAAATCCCACTCTGTAAAACTTAATGCAAAAGAACAAAAAATGGGAATAATAATGAATATAAAAGTTCCGGCAAGCGCCGGTAGTACAAAAATTAAATTTTTATGTTTATCCATGTTATTATTATACTATAGTTATTTTAAGGAGGAGTTATGCTAAAAGATTCAGCATTTGGAAAGAATGATATACGAGGAATTTACGGAGATGATATAACAGAAGAACTTTTCTATTATACAGGCCGCGGCTTTGTTCAATTTTTAGCAAAAGAAGCTAAAAAACAGCCTTCAGAAATCTGGATAACTGTTTGCCGCGATGCAAGGCTTCATTCTCCATCGCTCTCAAAATCGCTGATAGAAGGTATTCGTTCCTGCGGTGCTAATGTTGTTGATATGGGGCTTGCACCGACACCTCTCGGATATTATTCAGAAGTTGTAGGACTCCCTCCATACATTACAAAATATATGCCGGTTACAGGCGCGATGATTATTACAGCAAGCCATAATCCGAGCCAGTATAACGGACTTAAAATGACTTATGCAAAACAATCTTTGAATGAAGAACAGATTAAAGTTGTCAAAGAACTGACGATGGAAGAATACAAACTTGCAATTCCTCCTGTAGCGTTTGGTATTCTTAATGAATATGATTTAATTCCGGACTACATAGAGGAAATGACTAAAAAGTTCGGCAGAATCGGCGAAGGTATAAAGGTTGTAGTGGATAGTGCCAATGCAACCGGCGGTGTTGTTGCGCCTAAGTTATATAGAGCTCTCGGGTGTGAAGTAATTGAACTTTATTCAATGCCTGATGGAAGATTTCCTCATCACCATCCAAACCCTAGTGATGAAAAAACTCTTACGGATATTAAAAAAGCTGTTGTTGCAAATAAAGCCGATTTAGGTATTGCATTTGACGGTGACAGCGATAGAATCGGGGTTATTGATTCTGATGGCAACTCTATGACAGGAGATAAGCTTCTCCTAATCTATGCGGAAGATGTTATCAAAGAATATAATGCAAAAGGCATAAAGCCGGTAATTGTTTCTGAGGTTAAATGTTCACAGGTTCTTTACGATACTATTAATGAAAATGGCGGTGTGGCTGTTATGTGTAAAACAGGGCACGGTTATATTAAATCAAAAATGAGAGAAACCGGAGCTGTTCTGGCAGGAGAAATGAGCGGTCATACATTCTTTAAAGATCATTATTATGGATTTGATGATGCTGTTTATGCAGGATGCCGCATAATTCAAATTGTAGCCGGAAAGAAAAAAGAAAATCCTAATTTTAAAATAACAGATATGCTTGAACCATTCAAATCAATGTACTCTTCAAGTGAAGTTCGCCTGCCTTGTCCAAATTCTTTGAAAGCGCAAACTTTAGAAGAGTTCCAGAAAGTAATTGCAGAAAATCCTGATTTCTTCGGGACTAATATAAAAGATATTATTACAATTGACGGTATGCGTATTGTGTTTGAAAAGGGATTTGCCCTCATAAGACAAAGCAATACTGAACCTGTATTTACATTGAGGTTTGAAGCTGACAGCAAAGAAAATGCTCAAAAATACGAAGATTTGATGGTAAATAAACTGCTTGAAATTATCAAAAATCTGTCAGTTCAGGTTACAGCTTAAAAAGAAACCGTTTTGGCAGCGCATATAGAATCTTTAACGTTTGGAATTTTGAAGCCAAATACTGTTCTTTCGTCTTCAAAACTTTCAACAAAAATTGTACCGGCATGTGCGTTAACAATCTTTTTCGAGGTATAGAGGCCTAATCCTATTCCCAGTTCTTTGTGTGCTTCTGCAAAAGAAACGTACTGGGCAAATATTGCTTCGCGTTTTTCTGCTGGAATATATGGGCTCCTGTTCTCAAGACTAAAACAGGTTAAATTAATTTCATTATATATTTTAATTTTTATTTCAGTGTCCTTGAATGCATACTTTATGCCGTTGGATAAAAGGTTCATTATTACACGTTTTATTTGTACCTTATCTCCATAAACAAAAGGAATATCGCACCTCTTTTCTATAGAAATATTGACATTTTTATCTTTCGCAATATAAATCATTTCACTGATGCAGTCTTCAGCAAGGTCAGTCAGAGAAACTTCTTCATAGTTAAGCTTTACCACGCCTCTTTCGTTTCTGTAAGTTGCAAGAAGAGAACTAAGCATTGCATTCATATACTTGCAAGAGTCTAGAAGCATTCCTAAAATTTCCTCTTGTTCTTTTGTTAATGAGCCAAATTCCCCTTTTAGCAGTAATTCAACTGCTCTTATCTGAGCAAGTGTAGGATTTTTAAGGTCATGCCCTAATGAAGCAACAAAAGTTTCCCGCTGTGCCTGAAGATGTTTTTCATCATCTATATTCTTAGCCATAACAACAATTCCAATTACATTGTTATGATAGTCGTTTATTGGTGCTTTATAAATTGTATACCAGTGTGGAATACCTCTAGTGTCAACAATTTCTTTATCGTATGTTATGAGCTTATTATTTTCTATAACAGACTTGTCTTCACACATTCTTGTAGCATTAATACTTTGAAAATCCAGCTGTATTTTATGAAAATAGTCAAATCCATCATTGAAGAATGCTTTTGAATGTTTAGTGCCGGTGATATATTGACCGTTTAAGTCCTGCATATAGATAATTTTAGGAATATTTTCTAAAAGTGCATTTAATTGATATTTATTTACAAAAAATCTTTCTTTTAGCTCTTCCTGTTCTGTAATATCTTTAGAAATGTATAAAATACACTCAACAGAATTATTATTGAGAACCGGCATTGCTGTAACAGCTAAAACTTGATTCTTCTTTTCAGAATGAATACTAAATGTAACAGTACGTTTCTCTTGCAATATCTGCATTTCACCAGAAGAATTACAGCAATCAGCAGATTTATTAAAGTGCTCATAAAAGGCGCTATTTGCGCTTAATAGTTTTAAATTCTTATCCTTAATCCATATTGCATCAGGATAATCCTTAAAAAATGTTTGTAATAAACTCTCGTAGTTGATATTTGCGCCAAGCATCTCTGCTATTTCAAAAATTTCCATAACACCTCAATAAGCGTTCGTTAATAAACGTATTTTTTACACTTAACCAATATTCTATAATATTTCTTATTATACGAATATTAACCGGATGTACTATTTTATTTTTTTATTATTCTGATATAGAGAGGGTTATATGTTAGTGTTGGCGAGGTAGAGCAAATTGTGCTGTAACCTGCTTCAAATTTAAGCATGTCAGCTTTTGTCCAGCCGTTTGAATCAAGTGCATTTACTCCCGTGTATTTAAGATGTTTTAAAACATCCTTTGCAGATTTGAAGGCTAAAACATGTGTTTCTTCTTCAATATAATGATTAAAGTTATCAAGTATTGATTTATATTCATCGCATGATTTGTATGTCAATGTTTTTCCTGTGATATAAAATATTTCACGAAAATTTTCAGGCCCGAAGGTTGAGAATAATAATGTACCTCCTGGATTTAGTTTGGATAAAAGCGATAAAAGAAATTCCTCAAAGTTTTCAATCCACTGAAATGTTGCATTAGAGATAATCAAGTCGTATTTATGAGTGCTTTTTCTTATAATTTCTTCAATATCTGCATGTACAAAATTTATCCTGTCAGATAGTTTGTCAATATATTCTTTACAGTCAGCTACAATATCATTCGCTGTATAAGTATTAAAAGTAAAGCTTTTAAGAACTTTTTCTGTTAAAAGTCCTGTGCCGCAGCCAATTTCTAGTATACTATCATAATCTTTTCTGTCTGATAGTGATACAAGTTTTTCAGCCATGATTTTTTGAATTTTTGCATTATCATTATATGTGTTCAGGTTTTTGGCAAATCTTTTCTGTATTAAATTCTTATTCATAAGAGTTCTTCCCAGCTTTTAAATAGAAGGAAAGGTGAGTGCCCCCCCTCCAAATTAGGCTCTATGTTCCAGAAAGCAGACTGATTTTTTGCAGGTATAATTTTATCATCCCGGCTTATCAGTACTTTATCATATTTAAAACTTTCATTAGATAAATAATTTTTAAGGGCTGAAAGTTCGCTTTTTTGATTCTCTAAATCTCTTTTGACCTCCGGCAGCAGTGAAGCTTCGCTGAACATGCTTCTCATAAAGCGTTCTCTTCCCTTTTCATTAAAGCCTCTTACTGTTAAATCATAAATTCTCTCAGGAATACCAAACTTATTATCAATAGGTTTTAGCGTTCCGTTAACAGCAGTCTTTCGGGCATAATCAATATTAAATAATGATGCAGTCATTACGCCCATAGACCAGGCAATAAGGTATCTTTTTTCGTATTTTTCCAAAGATTTAAAGTCAAAATCAGTATCAAGGGTGTTGTAATCATAGAACATCAAAACATCATAACTGCCATAGTTTAAATGTTTTATCACACTCTCGTCCATACCCCAGCCGTTAAAAAAAATAATTACTTCTCTATTCTTTTTTAGATTAAGCCACTTATATTTCATAAGCAAATTTTATCACAATAAAAGCGGAGCATAAAGCTCCGCTTTTATATGAGATTTATTTAAACTCCGGCAGCTCTTGTGGCTGATAATCTATTGGTTCAAATTTAGCTTCTTTCGCAACAAAGAACCATAATAATTCAGTAGTTAACCATCTGTTTGAAATAATCCCCGGATTTTGAGCATCCCATTTTTCAATTTTTTCTAATAAGTAATCTGCATCAATAGACTTAATGCCGTGTTTTTGACTAAAGTCATTAATAAGTTGTTTTTGCTGTTCTCTGAATTTAGTGTCTTCTTCTCCGTTAAGTCCTGATTGTTTTTTCTGATATTCCAAACTAATGTATTTCTGAGTAAAATCTTCACACTCATCTTGTGAAATCTCAAGTTTTAAAGTTGGTGGTTTTATCTGTTGAGTTACCTCTTCAATGCTATTCATTGTATACATTGTCTGTGATGGTTTATCAAGTTGGTATGAAATCCCCAAATTGTTCAGTTTTTCTGTGGCTTTAGTCAAACGTCCGTTATTAAGAAAATCAACTATCTCTGCCATATCTTCATCAGTAGCTTTAGCTGTTTCTTCCGGAGCGCGGGTGCTGGTTCCTGTATTTTCTTCGACAGTTTTTTCTGTAGAAAAATCATAGTTCTGACTCATGTTCATCTCCATCTGGCGGATAATCATTGCTAACTGTTCAGTACCTGATGCAGACACGGCGGGTGTGGGAGTGTTTTGCTGCGAAGTTTCTGTTTTCTCTGTCTTTTCTAAAACTTCTTTTGCCTCTTCCAGCTGTTTAAAATTCTCCTGTACTAATCTGTATTTCAACATTTTAAGCAAATGGTACAATGTAAATAATTGTAAAGATTTTAACTGAAACTCTAAAGTTTTATTGGATTATGCCGTTATAAAAAATGTAACATAATAGAGATTGTGTTACTTTTTTTTTGCCTTCTGACTACAAAATCATTAACTTATATGAGGTTAATAAACAAATAAACAGTTATAATACAATAGGGATTATTATATCTACAAAGGGAATGAAATATGCCAATAGAAGGGTTTGATTATAAAGCGTTTGCAGCCTCAATGTCAGAGCAGGCAAAAGAACTTGTACCTCCGGAACTCGAGGATAGGGAAAAAGAATATATTGTAAAAACGCTTGGAAACTTTACATTACTAGCTGGCGAAGCTCTATATAATGATACACAGATGAACTTAACTGCTGAGCAGGCAGTATTTATTACCCAGATTATAGCAGAGTGGTCTTTCCATAAATCAATAGACTTAATACATTCCGGAATACTTCCGCAATACTGGGATGGTATTATGCAGAAGATTGCTTTTACTATCTTTGAAGTTGCAAAACAAGCTGTTATAAGAAAAATTCCTCAAGATCAGCTTTTACAGGCCGTAGAACACCATGTAATAAAGGTCTATAACTCAAGTATAGAAGAACTTCAGAAAAAAGGCGTTATTGATGAAGAAATAAAAAATAGAGCAGAAAGCCAATCCAATATTGATGCAATGGCAAAACAGGCGCAGGAAGAACAGCAGAAGCGACAGATGGCAGCGGCAGAAGAGTCTGAAAAGAATTTGAGAGAAGCTGAGAAACGCCGTGAAGAAAAACGTAATAAAAGAAAGCAGGAAAAACAGCTTGCATCAATTCCGCAAGGTATTAGCAATAAGCAAATGAAGCTTATGACTCTGGCTCTTGTTCTAAAAATTCTTTCTCAAGATAAAGTTACAACAATCCTCAATAAGTTTGACTCTAATGATTCTCTTGCAATATCTCAGTATATGAATATGGCAGATTTAGAATCTCATCTTGACGGAGATTTAATCTCAGATTGTCTGAAAGAAATGAAAGACTACCTGCCAATAAAACGTAAACTGACGAAGGAAAATGTACTTGGCGATTTACTTCGTATTTACAGAACAACTCCAAGAGAAAAAATCGAGAAAGTTATTAAAAATGAACGTCCTCTCGTAAAGCGCTTTATATCACAGGCCTATGACGGAGAGTATTCCGGATTGCCTTTAAGGGTTGCAGGTATTGTTGCACAATACATTGAGGATAGTATATAATATAAAAAAGAATTATGATAATTAAGAAAAATAGTCAAAAATACAGGGAGGTCAGGAGGAGAATAGAGCCGGCGGATTTTGAAAATAAGCCGGTAGAAACTGCTGAAATAGAACCGGAAGAAAAAGAATTACCAGTAGAACAGCAGGAAGAAGCAGAAGAAATAGCAGAGCCGGTAGTAAATCTTCCAAAAGAACCCGAAATTGACTTGTTTGATATTGAAAATATTGATTTTAATCAACGTCAGGAGAGAAGGCGCGGCTCTAGAAGGCGCGGTTACAGGAGAATTGATGACCGAAATCTTGTGTCGCGCGCTCAAGAAGAAGCCGAAACCATTAAAAAATCTGCATTTGATGAAGGATACCGGAAAGGGCTGGAACAGGCAGAGGCAGATATGGCTGAATTTAGGAAAGATATTACTGCATTTATGCATGCTGCAAAAGATGTTTTTGAATATATTGCACCTGATATATTGGAAATAAGTGTTGATATAGCTAAAAAAATTATTAAAAAAGAAGTAGAAACCGACCCGCAGGTTTTAATAAATACTATTGTTGATGTTTTAAGAACTGTTTCTAAGAGTGAACCTAAAATAAACATCAGGGTAAAACCTCAGGCGGTTCAATTTATAAAAGACACTCTGCCTAATATTACTTATCAGTATGGTATTGATGCAAAGATTAATATTGTGGCAGACCCGTCAATTGAAGAAGGTGGATGTGTTTTTCAGACGAATAATGGTATAGTGGATGCTTCAATTGACACGCAGGTTGAAATCATTAAAAAGGCTCTGGAAGGCGGGTAAATGAAAGGAAATCTCATGTAGCAATTTAAGCTGGTAATTTGTTCCAAAGGGTGACCGGTAGGTGAAAAAAGAATTAGTAATGTGGCGGGATGTCACCCGCCAAAATGGTGTAAAAAATGGCAGCAGAGGGCGGAAATAACAAACCAATAAGTGAAATTTTTCTTGCATTGTTCGTAATGACGTTGATATTAATCCTCATTATCGAAATGCCAAATTGGGTTATCAATTTTTCTATAAGCTTAAATATAACGCTTGGTATTGTTCTTTTGATGATATCTTTATACGTCCAGAAGCCTCTTGAACTTGCCGCATTTCCTTCAATTATTCTTCTTGGAACTATGTTTCGTCTTGTACTATCAATTGCATCAACGCGTCTTATTCTGGCTAAAGGCGATGCCGGAGAAGTCATTCATGCTTTTGGAACATTCGTTACCGGCGGTAATATGATTGTAGGCGGTGTTATCTTCCTTATTATCACAGTTGTTCAGTTTATGGTAATTACAAAAGGTGCAGAACGTATTGCAGAAGTTGCTGCGCGTTTCGCGTTAGACGCTATGCCCGGAAAACAAATGACTATTGATGCCGATTTTAACGCTGGTTTGATATCACCGGAAGAGGCAGTAAAAAGACGTGAAGATTTACAAAGAGAATCAAGCCTCTTTGGTTCAATGGATGGTTCCATGAAGTTTGTAAAAGGTGATACTATGGCTGGTATCATCATTGTTATAATTAACATTGTAGGTGGTTTGATTATCGGTTGTTTAGTAAACCAAATGCCAATAGGCGACGCTGTAACCAAATATACAGTATTAACAATCGGTGATGGTCTTGCTTCACAGCTGCCTTCTCTTTTAATGTCAATAGCAGCCGGTATCGTAATGACACGTGCATCAGCCGGTAATAACTCTCTGGGCGGTGATTTGACTAACCAGATTATGTCAAAACCATACTCACTGTTTTTTGCGGCATTATTTCTCGGCTTAATCACAGTTACCTGTCCAATAACGGGGCTGCCGTTTCTGCCATTCCTTTTATTCACAATTATTCTCGCAATTGCCGGCTTCTCTGTATTAGTCAATGCAGATGTTCAATCTCAATTAGGACAATTGGAAAGTGTACGTCAGAACATGCAGGATTTGGTTAACCCTAATAAGATGTATGAAAGACTTGGGGTTGATGTTTTAAGCTTGCAGGTCGGTGCAGGGCTGCTGGTTATTGCAGATCCGGATCAAGAAGGTCAATTGCTTGCTAAAATAGCTGCTTTACGTCAGAGAGTTACTGACGAATTAGGCTACATTCTTCCGAATATCCGTATTATGGATTCTTCTGCACTAGAGGCAAACGAGTATGTTATTTCTATTCGTAATAACGTTGTTGCTTCCGGTTTTGTATATCCGGGTAAATATATGGTTATTGCTGACCAGTGGGATTCTGTTAAGAAAACAATTCCTGAAGATGCGATTGTCGGGGTTGATCCTACATACCAGACTCAAGCTTACTGGATTTCTCAGGAAGATGCAAAGGCTACAAAAAATGTTACGGCTGTTGATGCAACAGACGTTCTTGTTACACACCTTCAGGAATGTGTAAGAAAACACGTTGATGAAGTCATGACAAAAACTGACGTATTAAAACTTATGGAACTTGTTCGTTCCCAAGACCCTACACTTGTTAATGACCTTGTTCCGGCAATAATTTCAACATCTGACTTGAGAAAGATTTTTGTAAACCTTATTCGTGAAAAAGTTTCCATCAAAGATATTATTTTTGTATTTGAACGTCTTTGCGACTATGCAAGATTTTCAAAAGAACCTGATATTTTGTCAGAACGTCTGCGTGCAGCATTAGGCCGTCAAATCTGTTTGAATAATGTTGATAGAGATCACGTACTGTATGCTCTTACACTTTCTCCGGAATGGGAAAAAACGCTGGATGACAGCTGTCAGAGAACAGAACTTGGTACTATGTTCCTGTTAAATCCAATGCAGGTGCAGGATTTAATTGAATCCACAGCAATGACATTAATGCGTGCACATCAGTCAATTGGTCAACAGCCGGTAATTTTATGCTCTCCAAGAATTCGCCTGCCTCTTTACCAGCTTCTTGAAAGACACATCCCTACAATTGTTGTAATCTCTTATTCAGAATTGATTACTGATATTAAAGTAGAAGCAGTTGATACAATCGGTGACAACTCCGGTTATTAAAAAGAACTTAACAAAACGTAATAAAAAGTCAATTTTTCAACGGTTAAATACTTTATATATACATAAGAGATATTTAAGAGAGTAAAAGGAGTTTTAA